>Ga0315904_10000459_pt1 | contig 64759 bp, 128 predicted proteins | sample LakEriMetagenome_6_FD_203529 | JGI IMG/M metagenome (GOLD analysis project Ga0315904, IMG submission 203529) | Freshwater fungal communities from buoy surface, Lake Erie, Ohio, United States - Buoy 12 MA120 | ecosystem: Environmental > Aquatic > Freshwater > Lake | place: USA: Lake Erie, Ohio...
TAAGTACCGTTCCCTGAGTCAATACTATATTTGCAATCGCTCCGGGCGCAGGTATTAATGGTGGTATAGGTGCCATTGTACCGCCTGCCCAATATGATATTATTGCCGGTCCGATTATATCCAATAATGTTGTTGATTTTGACATTTGAGTTTGTCTCAAAAGGGAAGCCAATTGTGCCTCCATAGCAGATGTATTACCTTTTAATAATGGTATAGGATTTATGGTTTCCTTTCCACCTTTTATTGCAATATCGTATGATGTGGTAAATGTTTTGGCAAATCCATCAATATTATTACCAAACAAATTAGATTGCATGGCCGGTAGTAAAGTAGATTTAAATGCACTCCATGACATTATTTAGATACAAAGTTTGTACTCGATAAGAGTTTGTTTAATTTATTTTTTATAGATGTAAACGTTGCTCTATTAACAGGACCTGTTGCAGATGGTCCTGATGGAGTTAAATATTGTTGTTGATTTATTGCATCAATTAATTCTTTCATTATTGCTACAAGTTCACCACCCAATACCATCTTCTGAACATCCGCACCTTCATTTCCTTCTCCTTTATTTTTTCCTAAATATATTTTGCCATTCTCTGAATTTAAAAATATTTGATTATTTCCAGCCGAATGTATTGTTATTTTATTATTAGAGTGAATATACACTTCCTTTTCTGCATCAACAGAAAAGTTTCCATCCGTTATTATTCCTGTATTCGTCTTTCCGTATATAATACATTCATAGGCTTTTGCTGATATTAATACCCTATCAGAGTTTACAAACAATTGATCACCTTCAAAATCTTTTGAATTTGGATAATTTTTAAAACCTACTTTTTGTTTTTTAATAGTTTCTTTGAATGGTATTTTCACCTTACCGGATGTTATATAAACGGATGTACCATCTTTATTAATATCTTCTTCTACTAATTCACCAATTTTCTTATTATCAAATTCTGGGTTTTGTTTATTTCGTATTATTATTGATGGTGAAGATGTTTTGCCATCCGAAGTTAAAAAAAACTCTGAAAATCTAATGGTATTTCCAACTCTACCACTTATAATCGTATCTCCCTCTTTTGGTTTTAAGAATTTTACTTTTTCTTTTACTTCATAACTTTTCTTTTTTGATTCCGTCAGATTTGGTTTATTGTTTGGTGTTCCTGTTGATTTATTTTCTTTGTATTGTTGATTTTTTGATGAATTATCTAAATTTTCTATACTCTTTTCTTTTGAAGCTTCGGAAATTTTATAATCTTCTCTATAATTTGGATATTGAACATTTGCAAATGGCATCCAATAATATTCCCTATTATTTACTAATATAAAAACGGTTTCACCCACAATCGGGAAGGTCATATTATTTTTATCAAATGGAAATGCATAGTTTTCTATTTTATACGGAATATCCCTTGCAAATTCAATTGCACCCAAAAATCTAGCATCTTTGCCGAAAAAGTTTTTATTATTATTGTAATACTTAACAAAATCGTTTTCAGTATCCAATTCTTTAAAATCATCTTCAGTTAAATATACTTTTTTAACCGTTGCTAAAAATGCTTCCATTATGATTTTGTTTTTATTTCTTCTATCTCTATTTCAATATCTGTCAACTTTTCTTTTGTTGATTTCTCCAATTCATTTACACTATCTTCCAAATCGTTTAACAATTGTGCTTTTTCATTTTCACTCAACCAACCATCTTCACCAATTCCCTTAGCCTCTGCTGCAGCAAGTCTTTGAGCAATAGTAGCCATCTTAATTAAGTGTTCATCGTTCTTAACCGATACTTCGATAAGGTCTTTTATTATAGGAGCAATGACAGTTGCTTCACCAACGTTCTTAATTAATTTACGAAGTGATTCAATCAAATCGGAAATATTTTTCTTTTTATTCTGTTGGTTTTCGTATATATCTCTGAATAAAGAGGATAAATTTTTACCATCAAATAACTGAAATTCAGTACTCATAAAATTTATTATTTATACTAATAATTATTTACTAATCAAAAAGTTACCCAATACCAAATAATCCATATCAGAATTTTTAAATGTCCATATGGCTTGTTCAGGAGAATTTACCATAGTATAATCCTTTAAATTAAATGATGTGTTTAATAGGATTGGTGTTCCTGTTATCTTTTCAAATTCTTTTAATAAATCATAATATAGTGGATTCTGCTCTCTTTTGACCGTCTGTATTCTTGCCGAATTATCAACGTGTGTTACCGATGGAATCGGTGTTTGTGAAATAACTTGCACAACTTGATTCATATATGGAACATCCTCTTCGGATTTGAAATATTTTTTATAATCCTCATGTGTTACCGATGGTGCAAATGGTCTAAACATTTCTCTCTTTTTGACAACCTTATTAATTCTATCTCTAATATCTGGAAGATGTGGATTTCCTAAAATAGAACGATTTCCCAATGCCCTCGCACCAAATTCAGTCCTACCTCTAAACCACCCAATGATATTACCATCTTTTATTAACTTTGCAACAGATGAACGTAACTCCGATTCATCCTTCATGATTATTATATTTAAATCCGAAACCTTTCCGAGTGCGTTTAATATTTCTTCTTCCGTATATTCCGGACCTGTAAATGGTGTTTGATTATCTCCCCCAACTACTTTTGGATTGCCCAATGTTATATGCCAATGATATAAACACGATCCTATTGCAGATCCGGCATCGGATGGTGCGAATGGAATCCAAACATTTTTGAAAGTAGTGTGGTGTTTTATTTTACCATTAGCCGTACCATTATATGCACAACCACCAGCCAACACTAAATTATCACTATTCCAATTACTATTTACTCTATTTAATATAAAATAAAATTGAGATTCGTACCAACTCTGAAGTGCAGCTGCCAAATCCTTATGATGCTGTTCTATCGGTTCATCTTTAAATCTGGGAAGAAATCCAATTAATTCTATAAGTTTAGAATTAAACATATCGACTTCTGATGTTTGATATGTAAAATATTTTTGATTTATGTTTATTAAATCTAACACTCTATCATAAAATGTTATTTTATCAAATACATATTCGTATTTCTTTTTATCTCCGTATGGAGCCAATCCCATAACTTTATATTCACCTTCATTTGGTTTGAATCCTAAATATGCGGTTAATGCGGAATATACCAATCCTAATGAATTTGGAAATTTTAAATTTGTAATTTTATGAAAATTATTATCTCTAATATAACAGGCTAAAAGAGTTTCATCTTCACCCACCGCATCAACGGATAACCCTATAGCATCATTAAATGGGGATGTGTAATAAGAAAAAGCCAAATGAGATAGATGGTGCTTTGTATAAACAACAACGCCCTCATAACCAATAGAATTCAATATACCCTTTATATTACCTTCATTTGAATTCCATCTTTTGATAAATCGATTTCTTCTACCTTTTCCTAATAAAAAATCCTTCCAATCACCAAATAAAGATTTATATACTCGATTAAATTTTATTTCAGGAACCTCATACCAACAAACCATATCAACTTCATCAATTGTAACTTGCGCATATTCCAAAACCCATTGAATTGCTTTAAACGGAAAAGAACTATCGTGCTTTATACCCGATAGTTTCTCTTCTTCTATTGCTGCTATTACTTTTCCATCTATAACCAATGCTGCGGCGGAATCGTGGTAGAATCCTGATAATCCTAATTGTATCATAATTAAATTTTTATATCTCCTGTTATATCAAATTCATTATATAAATCCATTTGTTTTTCTTTCATTTTATTTACAACTTTTGTAATATAATGAGTTGGATGACCTGTCATTTCTCGTATCAGAAGGTATAATGATTTTTTATTAAAGTTTTCTATGTACTCTGCACGTCTGAATAATTCCAGTACTGCATCTGCTATTTGCATATCTCTCTTTTTTGGAAAATAGTTTTCTAAATGTTTATCCCAATACTCCAACATTAGATTATTAAAAACTCTATATTCATCGTTCCGAACTTCTTCTCTAAAATTATTTTCTTTATCCCAATTTTCTGGCATATTAGAAATTACATCTGTATCTTTGTATCTTTTATAATTTGCATTATTATTTAGGATAAGATAGTTTCTTGCAACGATTGTAAAATATGAGAATGCTTTACCTTTACCGGCTTTATACATATGAATTTTTTCAATCATAAATGTAACAACCTCACTCATTACATCTTGTGGATCATCATCAAAGTAGGTAAATTTCCATTTGTTATATACTATCTCTGCGAGTTTATCAAATGCAGATTTAATTCTTTCTCTATATATTTTATCTTTTATAAGTTTATCTTCGGTTAGATTATACTCAATTATAGCATCTTCCGTATCTTTTGTAAAGTATTGTTTATTTTTTGGTTTTCTGGGCATTTTTAACGTTTTTTGAATCTTTCAATAGTTTCTTTTATTTGATAAAATATAGAACCAACATCATCATCCTTCTCAAACATTTGGCGTTGATCTATTTGCCTTAATGCCTCCAGTAATGCTTCATTTTTTTGAGTTTCTGTTTCGATAAATTTTTGATAATCCTCAAATTCATCTTCGTATTTTTCTAACTTTCTTAATAAGTTAATAACTGCCCATCCGGCAACTACTAAAACTACAAATAAAAATATTATTATAATTTCCATAATTAAACTATTTCATACCCCTTTAAAAAATAATCATTTGCCTTTTTATACTTAACTTCAACCATATCACCATCGGGGGATTTCATTACAACTCTATCGTTTCTACCATAGTTTTCTGATTTAACCAATGTGGTACTATAAACCCTATCTCTAATTGTAAATCCATCCAAATGATCAATTTCATGCTGAACAATAACAGTCATCATTGTTTCTTTTGAAATTTGTTCACCTGCCTTATCACCATCTGGATTTATTTCAAATGTCAATTCTCCAAGATTATCAGTATCAATAACTACTTTACAAGCTCTTATTGTACGAATTGGTTTTTCAATTGTTCTTGGTATTGATAAACATCCTTCATAAAAAAGAAACCCTTCTTTAGATTTTTCTTTTATTATTGGGTTTACTAAAAATAATTCTTCATCACCAAATCTTATTAGGCATGCTCTTTTTTTAATACCCAATTGAGTTGCGGATATCCCTAAACCTGGGTAAGTTGATAATCCCATTGATAATGTATCCCGAAGCATATCAACTTCATCTTGTGTCATTTCTGTTTTTGGACATGGAGTTTTTAAGTACTCCCTGAATTCATTTGTTTCAAATCCGTTTTTGTTTTTTTCAGTTACTAATTTCATTTTTCTTTTTTTAATCCGTATTTTATAAATTTATACCAAATCCTCTCATGTAGAAAGTATATTATTGGTTTGATTACTAACTCTCCCAATCCCACCATTCCTGCCCACTTTATTGGAAGGCCGGCAACTGTGGTAAGAATAATTGTAGTTATAGTTCCTATAAACCTATAACTTATACTTTTTGCTATATGTCTTTTAACTAAAGGCATTATATTAGTGTTTTGTCTTTTTTCTTTATAATATCAAAAAAATAAATTAAACTATACCTAATACCACTTACTACGGGAAGAACTCTATGACTTACTTTATCGTTGGAAATGATAATCATATTTTTTTTAGGTTTTATTTTTTTTACACTATTTTTGTTATCAATATATTCAAACTCACCGCCTTCAAATTCATCATTTAAATACAAAATAAACGTTACATCTGAATCATCATAATGATACCCATCATTGGTATTTGATGTAGTATCTATTCTATTTATAGAAATAGATTTTGTATTTTGAATATCACACCCTCTCATATCGGATGAATATAATCTTATTTTTTCCTTTGTATAGGATAATATTTTTTGACTTATAGATTTTAAATCGTTGGCATTCGGATTCAATGTAAACCTATTGTAGTAGTTTTTCATTTCTCCATTCATATTTGGAGATTGTGATATCATAAAATTATCACATTTTTCTTTTATAGAATCTTTTTCAATCGAATCTAGTAAATTAAAATTTTCTTCTACTATAATCATAAAACATCTATACTATTTCCGTTATTATCTATAACTCCCTTTCTAATTTTAGTTCCACTTATTTCAGCAATTTCAGTTGGTGGTTCGTGATAGATAACATCATAACCTACACCTCTACCATAGTTTACACTTTCAACATCAGGAATGATTGATACAAATAGTTTGTCCCAATTACTCTGAAAGAATGGTTCATTTTGTAACATAATTAAAACTTCTTGAGCAGATTTTGGATTATTTTCATCCACCTGCACATCTCTAATTGCAACCCAAACATTCTTTCCTTTATCCATTTGTTGGCGGATTAACCACTCATGTCCTTTGTGCCAATTCTGCCATCTTCCAATATATAATGCGTATTTTTTCATAATTAATTTTTTTCTATAAGAGATTCAATCAATACCCATCCAAAAAACATAATACCAATTGGCAAATTAACGGAATACCCAAAAGATACTGCTAATCCCAACCCTATTACTAATTTGATTGCTTTCAACCCATCTTTTATGGTTCTTTTATACCAATAATCAAAATAATTTTTCATATATAAATTTTAAATAATTAAACGTATGATTCTACTGATTTTAATCCACTATATTCACACATATTTTGTTTACCTATGAATGGTAGTATTGCTAATTCTTTTGCTTTTGCTTCAACCATAATATCCAAATCTAATCCGTATGTATTGGGGAGAACATTAATATAATCGGAGTGTGCTTGTGGTTTTTGTTTGCTATCATTCTCATGCAAAGCTTTTGATTCTGAATAATGTACTTCCTGCGTGATTCCTTCAGGCCAGGTTGTTGCTGCTAACTTTAATGCCTGTTCTTCTGAAAGGTCACCTGTACAAAACTGATGATGATGGTAATCGAATACAATGGGGATACCTGTTCTTTCGTAAATGTACATCAAATCCTTAACGGAGTACATAGAACCTTTATCATCATTCTCAATTGTAAGCCTCGTTTTAACCGAATTAGAACACTTATTGAAGTTGGTGATGAATCTATCCATTGCACTCTTTTTATCTCCATAAACCCCATTACAATGAATATTAATGTTATTGTATGGTGTTTTAGATAACCCCATCATATCAAATATCTTACCATGTAGTTCCAAATCTGCTATTGTATTGTTTACAACGGTTTCATTTGGTGAAGTAAGTACACAAAAAGGACCAGGATGCGAATTAATACGCATATTGTGAAATTTAGCAAAATCACCTGCTTTTTTAAGTTCTTTCTTAATTTCTTTGTAATCTTTTAGTTGAGTTAAATCAATATGGTCACCCCACGGAATGATTGCAGATGATAGACGGAAGAAATAGATACCATTTAATCTATTCCATTCTAAAATCTTAATAATGTCTGCCGAATTTTTAAGTGCAAGTTCGGAAACATAATCCAATCCTTTGGTATTGAAGGTTTTTTTAACCATTGCACGATTTGTTGTTACGTGCTTACCCATTGTCATATTAATACATGCATATCCTATATTCATAGGTACTAATATAAGAAAAATAATCTAAAATACCAAATTTTAGTAAATTTTAACTAAATCATCCTCTTGGGACTTTTTATATTTTAGCCAGTAATTAACTGCGTTTTGGTCATTTATCCATTGTGTTTTATCGGACCAATCAAATCCCGGTCTTGCATAGTATGGTAACTTATTCTTAATCTCTCTTGCTCTGGCAGCAGTTTTTGGAGTAAATTCATCAATCAACCCATCACCATCAGTATCATATCCATCTACGTTTCCGTCACCATCCAAATCTATTGGTATTCTTAAATTATTTTCCAATATAGATTGCGTTTCTTCTTCTTTTGTAGAATTTTTTCCACTATCTTCTGTATTTTGTGAAATATTTTCCACTATATCTTCTTTTTTATCACCATAGATTTCATATAACCCCAATTTTTCGTCATTTTCCATCATTTCTGTTAAAATCTCCCTTCTTCGTCTTTTCCCATCAGAAAGTAATCCGTTGAAAGCGATAATTAACGCAACGGCAAGTGGGTCAAATACAATTACAATTAAAAATATGAAGAATTTTACTACATTTTTTAATTCCATCCCAAATGCTTCCGCTACAAAACGAAACCCACCAACTTCTTTTTCTAAATCTAAATTTTTTAACTTAATTTCATTGATTTTTTCTGTTTCTAATGAATTTTCTTCTTGTAATTTAGAGATTTTATCATTAATTTTTGAGATTTCTTTATCTCTGTTATCAACCGAACGGATAAGACGAGAGTTTACTTTGCCGTTATCTAATAATTTACCCGAATTTTGCTGTAAAACTGATATTTGTTCGGTAAATTGTATAATCCTTTGTTCATTTGCGGTAATTTTTGTTTCATGTACGGCAATTTCTCTATCTACTACTTGTAATTTTAGAGATTGTGCCTGAAACGCATTTGATAAATAACCAAAAATACCTGCAGATGTGATTAGCATAAGAATTCCAACCGAAATGGTAATATACCATTTGTTAAATCCACTAATTTCATCCCATTTTTGTTTCAAATAAGTAGCTGCAACTAATTTTGCAAGTTCCAACGCAGAGGCCATTATCATAACAGAAACTGATGCTCCAGCGAATAGTACACCTAATCCTGTTACTGAAAAATAAGCCGCACATCCTGCAATAATTAGTGCGGAAAATCCGACTAAAATCTTAAGCCAATTCATAGTATTATCTATTAATCGAAACTAACTCCGATACACGTTCTACTATTTTTCGTGCATCCTCAATTGTAGTATTAACTTCCGATGGAGTTAGTTGTTGAGCACCAGCGGCAACATTTTGAATTATTCTCAATTTGCCATCGAGTGCTTCTAACAAAGTTTGTATTTTTTCGTTGTATATCATAGGTATAAATATTTTATTTTTATGTTTTTAAAAAAAAAGAAAAAGGTAAGAAAAATTCTTACCTCTTCAATTATACGAAAAATAACCGATTTTTCCAACTTTTAAACTGTGTATTTAAATATTTATACTTATGAAAACCATACTACAATCCATTAATATGGATGAACTTTTAGATATAGATTATTATATAGAATCTATACAAAAATTAATACCTCTATTGCATACTATATCAAAAGATCCAATTGCTAAAATTGCAGTAGGTATTGTTCTTTTCATAACAATTTTAAAAATAATACTTAAATATCGAAGAAGTCGTAATTAAGATACCTTCAAATTTATTTTTTTAGGTTTAGATTCTTCTTTTCTTTCTACAACGATTGTTAAAATACCGTTTTTAATTTCCGCTTTGGCATTTCTACCATCTAAATCTTTACCTAAAGTAATTCTCTCATCGATATTGGCTACTAATTGGTTAAAAGGTAACTTTTCTTCACTCTTTTTTGCCTTTACTTCAATTCTATCTTCATAGCAGTTGATATCAATGTTTTCGGGATTATGACCCAATACAGATAGTGCAATATGTGCTCTATCATCAATAACATCTACTGCAAATTTGGATGGAACAAATGTTGTTGAGTGATTTTTCCAAACAATTTGGTCATCAAATAGTGTGTCTAAAATTTTGTCAAAATGTGTGTAATACATAGTTTTTAATTTTTTGGTTAAATAATATACACATTATGTTCAATTATTATACCAATTCAAATTTTATGTAATAATGTCATTACATTTTGACATCTTGTCTTTCAATTATAGTAGACATGTGGTCTGCCCAATGCATAATGAATTGCAGTTTGTATCTCAATTGCTTTTTAATATCATGTCCTTTTAGGTATTTCTGATTATCCTCATCATACATACCATCGGTTAGTTTTATAGCAAAATATTCTTTTTCATTGTAAGATATCCCATATTCATTCAAAGTAAAAAATGTTCTATCAGTAAGAGTCATATAGGAAATTTTATCATTTCTCTTGAATACATGGCCTTTTTTAATTTCCCAATCTGAATCGTTTGGTAGGTAATGCATCTCACCTGCAACCCCCAATTTTCCCAAATCATGATGCAAACAGGCAAATACCAATTCTTCATCTGTAAAATCTATGTTACCACCCGCCGATATAAACATTTCTTTCATTCTCAAAGCATTTTTTGTTACATTGAAAATGTGGTCAATATAACCCCCAATATACGCATTGTGGTATTGAACCGCACCGGAAGCCGGTGATAAGGTTAGGTTTATTCCTAATTCTTTTTCGGAGTACATATGAAGTAGTTTTTCAAGTCTTTTACCTGTAAAATACTTTTTTAATACTGCAATAAATTTTTCGTAATTTGCCTGTAATTCGGCTTCTGTTTTTTGTTTCATTCTTTAGAGTTTAACTTTATAATACTCTAATATAAGATTTTTTTTTGAAATTATCAAATAAATCTTCTCCATTATAATCATTGAATTTCCTATATCTATTTTCCTTTGATAAATCATCTAAATGTTCAAAACTATCTATATTAAAAATATTTTTTATATCATTTATAATAGATTTTGATTCATATATTTCTTCATATGTTAGTTTGTATGCATTTATGGAATCAATAATTTTTTTATCTTCTTCAAATTTTATTATTTGTTTTTCTATTATTCTATCACGTCTATTTGTCCACTCCTCATCAATTTTATATTTTGTTTCAGACCAGCATTGATTTTCATTAGCCCAAATTTTACTTATCGCCTGATCTTTTGTATTTAATCTCGTCAATACAAATATATAATCCCAATTTAATGATAATATATCATCATTTTTTTTAATTCTCTTGTCATAAAACCACTCACCTTTTTTTTCTTCAAAAATTACTTTTGCAAGTATATTATCCGAATTAAAAAACTGTTCTATACATATTCCTAGTTGTCTATTGAACGGTTCATCTAACCACAATAAAGATAGTTCTTTACTTAACCATTTTGAAAATATAGTACTTCCTGTTCTTGGTTGTGCAATAATCAATACTCTCATTACTATTTGGATATTAAATCTTTTTTAGTAAGTATATTATAAAGAATTTCAACTTCCTCTTCTGTGGTTAATTCAGGTAAATCATCATCAAATAAACGCATTGTAAATATACGATTACCATTTTCATCTTCAAATTCATCTGATTCAGAACTAAATAGTGCAGGAACGGACTCTATATCCATAATTTCTTCTTCACCCACATCTATTAGTGGAATGATATAATAGAAGTAACTATCTTCTTCATCTGTAACTTCTATTTTGTGTGACTTCCATTTTTCAAAACTTGCTTCTGTTATCGGTGTTTCAGGAACTATAATCATATTTTTTAATTTAAATTTCTTTATATCCAATACGTTTTACCATATCAATAACCACACCATTCCAATCTTCTATTTCGACTTTTATCTTTTTATAATTTTTTAGCATTATTTCAGATACTTTATTATAAAACCACTTTGCGGCCCATTTGGGTCTATCAATTTTTTTAGTTACATATAGATTGTATCCAAAGCATGTATTTTTATCTATTTCTCTGAACCAAACATATCCGATTGCTCGTTTATCAACATATAGTATAAATAAATTATGTCCTTCTTTTATACGATTCTCAACATCATTCAATGTGAACATTCCATCCCACGTATATTCATCATTAAAATAATGAATTAAAAGTTGAATAGTATCTTTATACGATTCCATCCAAACTTTGTTGTATATATGGATAAAATACAATTCAGGCTCTTTAATAATCTCCGTATGGTTCAGTTCATACCGTTTCATATTAAACTTTTCTTTTGCTTTGCTTTATCTTTAATCTGAAATCCTAAAGTTAATGTTATTCTTGGTTTTGGCCCCACTACATTTGTACTACCATGCTTTACTTTGCCAGCAACGCATTTCCATACCATTTTTTCTTTTAAAATATTTATCCGGCCATCGTATATGGAGTGGCCACCCTCAATTGGATATGATAATATTACATTGTATCGAGTGTGAGTATATCCATCTATATTTGGATCAGAATGTGTATGTATTGCTCCACCTTCCCCATTTATTCCAATAGCATCTTTAAAATATGGTTCTTCAATCCATTCACCGATATTTTCAATATCTATTATTCTATTTTTTATATTGGTTACCAATTCAATAGGTGCATTTTTAAAATTAGATAAGATACACATTTTTCTAGATCCATATGGAGCATTTACGGTATCACTTCCTGTTTGGTTAATATGAAATAAACTTTCATTTTTTGAAACCCAATTTAATAAAAAGTTTTGTTCTTCATCTGATATAAAATTTTCGTATCCGTATGTTCCATTCAATTCTACTCTTTTCATAACATTATATTAAACTTTTTTGTGTTTTAGGTACATCATATACCTCATATATAGAATCATATTTATTCATAAAATTGGCATCTAATTTTAGGCAACCGGAGTAGTGGCTACTAGAATTTATTTTAAGTAGTTTGAAGTTACGATTTAATTTATTAGATACCCAATTTTCTAACTCCCATAATTTTTCAAAATCAAACCAAATTATATCTTTATTATGATGATGATAATCGGATGCCGGCTTCAGTAATATCATAATCATATTTATACCATACTCTCCAATTTTTTCTAAAGAATTTCTAGATATGAATTCATTTATTGTATTTTGAGTTGAGCTACTATCAACAATATTTTCTGATTTATAAAACAGTATATCATCCAATTTAAGAGATAAACATTTTCTAAAAATATATGGGTGTTCGTGTAAATGCATTTCATGCAAAATATGATTCCAAGTCGATATAAATCTATCGTATTTGTTTCTTTTTACAGATATTGTTTCATGGTTTCCAAATTTTTCAATCATAAGATTTAATGGTTCATGTGCATGTCTGAATTGTTGTGGAAACGTATCGTAGTTTAGATTGTTTATATCTATATTAAATTTTTTTATTTGCGTATCCACACTAAGCCAATCTCTTACGGTTTCTATTTTTATATTTTCTTTAACACAAGTTGCAAAAAAAGAAGTTGATGCGCATCTTGGTAATGGAATATAAAAAAACTTATTATCAATTAACATTAGATTATATTTTTTTTAAAAATTTTATTATTTTTTTTAAAATCATTTAGAATAATATCTAATAAAGAATTTTCACTATTAATTTTATTGGTAAGTTGAGTATGACATTCATTACTCCAATTTTCGCACAATTTATGATTTTCATCAAAATTATCTAAAAATTTTTTTACAAAATTTACAAATTTTTTTACATCAACTCCACATTCGGATATTTCTTTGTAGAATGGGTGTTGTTCGACACCCAAAGCTTTTTCAACAATTTTTAGTGGATATGTGTGCGTAGATATGAATGGTATTTTAGCTAAAATTAATCCATACGTTTTTTCTGATAAATAATTTGATGTAAGTTCACCATCAAACCAATCCCAAGTTTCTGAAAGTATATGTAATTTAGACATTGGTAATATTCTCATAATATAATCTAAATAATGTTCTACGTTTTCAACCCAGCTGATATCAGCAAAATCTCTACCTTCCCATTCGTTTAAATTTATATTTTTAAATTTTTTTAAATCAATTTCTTCTTTATAAAATTCTTTATTTTTACAGTTGTCTGTTCTTGATAAGAAGATACGATTATTTTTTAAATTTGCCAATTCTTTTATCAAAGCCGTTCTATTTTTTTTATGATAACGCATTGAGAAGCATAAATCATATGGAGGATTTAATTTTTCGTAAATATTTTTGAACTCATAATACCATCGTATTGATAGTAGTTCATTCCATTGATGTATTGTATTTGTTAATACAAAATAATGATTTGGATAGTTAGATTCAACGGTATCATTTAAAAAAAGATTATCAGATACTATGTAATGGTTCTTACATCTTGCTATTTGATTTTCCAAATCCATTATTTGATAATATTGAGGCCAATCGTATTTTATAAACGATTTTTCGGTCCTCAATAGTAATATTATCCATTTTTTTTTATTTTGCAATTTGTCTGCAATCCATTTCATTATTGGAATATCATTCGTACCAAAAGGACCACCGGCCCTATGTGCTGTTTGATCTTTTTGAAAATTCACACAGTCTATTTCGGAATATTCTGCATTTTTATATAATTGATAATTTATTGATAAAAAATCAATAAGATGGATTCCATCATTATTATCGTTTAATTCAGGATTAAAAATAAATTCAAATTTTTTTCCATTATATAAACAGAAAACACTTCCGATGTCATTATTTAGGGAATATACTCGTTCAGTTGTATTGTGGGCTAATTTATAAAATAATGATATCGAATAATAGTGGTGTACATATATTTTTTGTAACATTTATAAAATAGATTTTTTTATCTTTTGTGTATCTTTCCAAAATATATTATCCACCTCTTCCCACTTTTTTAAAGGACATTCATTGTAAGTTTTTGTAAATATTTTCTTTTTAAGAGGACATCCACAATCGTTACAATAAGGATCACCAATCACATCCCGTTTTTCTCTAAACTCCGGGCACTGTCTGCAAATATTCCATCTAGCTTCTGCTAATTTTTTTTGTTCTTCCGTCGGGGTTGCAGCGGTAATCCATGCATCTGCAATGGTAACTATTTTTGTAGGGTCTTTTAATAAAGAACCCACTATCTTTTTAAAACCAATATCCATATAACTAATTTTTATTCTTATTATAAATGTTTAACTTTTACGGCATTTATAAATTGATTGAATATATTTTTTATCAAATTAATTTGTGTAGTATCTGTTACCTTTTTTCTAACGGGGTTTACACTTTGTTTTGATGAATATTTTATATTTTTATTATTTTCAGTCGCCATATTATTATAAATTTATATTTTTTGTATATTTGGTAATTTTGTATAATCTATAACATAAAATCCTTCTTTATGTTTCCAAAGGGCCGATTCATATTTTGTGCCAATTAAATCTTGAGCCATAACTCCAATCCACACTCCATCCAAACTTTCGTTTGTCTCATCTTTCCATAAAGTTTTAATTTTATCTTTGTATTCGAATGAATATAGTTTTAATCCATCTGTAGTAACATCCAAATAATTGATATTTGTTTTTAGACCAACATCAGATGGTTTACTTTGATTGCAATATCCTCCGGTTTCAACAATCGTATTACCAACCGCACAACCCCATGCTCCCCAATATTGACACTGATATGTGCCCGGATTTTGTCCAATATATTGACCACCCACTCTACAACATTCTCCTACAGATGAACAACTATTAGCAGGTCGGTTTAATCCACTTGCTGGTGGAGTTCCACCAAATGTTCCGGTAGCACAATCATAACAAGTATTTGCTGGTAGGTATTGTGCTGTACTATATCCTGGACAGGTATAAGCAATACAATCAAAATCAAAATTATGCGTAACTAATCCATATCTATTTGTACTACTTTCTTCCAATGTTAAAAATAAATCAAAATCGTTTAAGTTTATTGTATATGCATTCAGTTGCTGATATGAATAGTATTTATTTACTATTGATGTAGTAATCATCTGATTGGTTTGTGTATCCCAAACAAATACATTTGATCCAGTTTTTAAACTATCATAGGAGCAAAATTGTGCAAAGTTTGATCCTGATTCATCAACTTCCATTAATATCAATGCGTGTGGTACATCGGAAAACGTTGATCCATTATTTAATTCTATTTCTACTATTTCACCAAAATACGATGATTGGATAATACTCTGAACCGTTGATGATGTAGTGTATGATTGATTAAGAATATCAGATACACTACCGGTCCATTCTAATGCAGTAAATTCAGGAATATCGTATTGTATATTTGGAAAATCAATTGTTTTTACTAAATCACTTATTGCTAAATTTTCTGCAAGGATAATATTACCATTTATATCTAAAATTTTTGTACCTTCATCCGCAGACAATTTCACTGCAATATCATTTGTTTTGGAATTATATTTTGTAACATATCTATTTCTATCCCAAATTTGAACAGAGTTATTATCATCATAATCGGGAATTGTAATTGTATCCAATATATTAGTATGTTCCATTACCCACAAATTCAATACATCCAGTGCACCACCATATACTAAATCAATGCTTCTATAAACTTTTGTTTTGTTATAAAGTAAATCATTACCATTAAAAATGTATTCTTGTAAATACTCATCTGCATCTAAATTTTGTTTTATAGTTTGCAATTGTTCAACAGATGTTATTTTGAGTAACTTCGGATATAAATTATTGTTTGTTGGTGTTATTCTTTTTTTAATACAGTAATTTGGATGATTTCCATTATCTCTCAATGTATTACCTATACTATCAAACCCCAATTCTACATCATCGATGTAGGTTTTAGGAATTGAATTCGGATTACTATCGTTCATTAATTTTAAAAACTCCCAGTTATCTCTTGCATATACATCATCTATTAAAGATGTTGTATCATATGCAACTCTTAATATCAACTTATTTGGTGAGTCTGTGACATTTGGGATAGTTACCGATGTATCATTTACAACTTGTTGGGAAATTGATACAGAACTCCCACTATAATATTCTTTTAATAGTTGATAAAAAACTTTATCAGATTTGGAATAAGTTGGATTATTTTCTTGTAATTCTGTAGTAACTCTATTTATTTGCATATTTGATAAGTTGTATACAACAACTACTTCATTTAGATTATTTTCCGTTAGAAATGTATCAAATTCATTTATATTAAAGTATTTTGTTGCATCAACTTGAAGTCCTACGTTGGTATTTGTTTCAATTGTTTTGAAAGAACCATCGGTATCTTTTACAAAATCCGTTCCTAATATTACTGCTCTCATTTATTTTAATTTGTTTAGTATAAGTAGAGTTTTTTTACAATTTTCATACATTTCTAATTCTATAAACTTACTATAAATATAGTTCATTAGGGGTTTGTATTCATCCCTTTTTATAGTAACATATGCTTTGATTTTTTTGAATCTAAATAGAATTATTTCCTTCACTGATTTGTTTCCTTTGAAATTATCGATGGTATCTAGTATCTTTTCTAAATCTTTAACAGATACTTTATGTATATGGTCCTTCCAGTCTAATTTAACGTAGCCACTCTCTATTTTATCGAGTACTTTAATATTCATAACTTATTGCTTATACAAATAATTATTATAAATTTTAAAATCCTTTACGTTTAAATTTATTCCAATTTTTAGCTCTATTTAAGTATTGATTTGTATGGGAATGCAACATCCAATACAGATTTATAAAATGGTATGATATTGGTTCTAATAATATCACAGGTATAATTCTGATTAATCCTATATGTTTTCCGTTGAATATTTTACGTTTCGCAAACCACACCAAAGAAAGCATTGATAGGTAGTATAAGGATACTATTATCATAACCGATAACCATACTAAATTCCATTCAATCGGAATACCCATATAGTAATAAATAAATAATTGTAGTAATCCAAATAATTCAACCCATATACCAAACACATCAGCAAACCATAAAAAAGGTAACATATAGAATCCAACAAACTTACTACGTTTTCTACTAAATAACATTCTCCAATATTTTATTAGATTCTGTAAACCTCCTCTGTACCATCTCAATCTTTGTTTTGTTAAATCACGAAGGTTTTCGGGCACTTCTGTCCATGCTAAAAATTCGGATATGAATTGTATCTTTCCACCATTCTTAATTATATTCATTGTCAGTTCCATATCTTCACTTAAAAATCCTTCTTTATATCCACCCAGTTCCAAAACTAAATCACGTTTCATAAATGAATACGCGCCGGGCAAAACCAATGTTGCATTGTGTTTATCGTTTGCAGTTCTCCATAATAGAAAACATCGTATGTATTCTAACCATTGTATTCTTGCTAACCAATTTTTTGGAATTCTATTTGTTGTAATATTCCCATCTTCAATCTTATTTTGATTAACTACACCAATAAAACATGATATGGCATCGGTATCGGGTCTTAATAATTCGACAGTTCTACTTATTGCATTAGAAACTAATATAGTATCTGCATCTACATTTAATACCCACTCACCTTCAGCAAATTTAAGGCCGGTGTTTAGAGCTGACCATTTACCTCTATTTTCGGTAGTTACTACCTTTATATCCCATCCTCTATGAATATTTCCAACCTCACGCAGATTGAATGTATCAACTATTTCCTGTAGTGTATTATCCGTAGAACCATCATTTACAATTATTATTTCTCTGTTTGGATAATCTTGCAAACAAAGAGAACGAATACATTCCACAACAGATACTTCTTCATTGTATGCTGGTACTATTATAGATACCATTGGTTTATAATCGGAACCATTTATGATTTCAGATTTTTTATATGTAAACCACAATCTAATAGATGTGATAAAGTATACACCTAATATAATAAGAGAATAGAATATATACATACCGGCTGCAAGGTATGTTATGTTTTGTAACAACGCATCCATACTTATTTCAATTTAAATCTGTACGATGCCGTTGATATAAACCATGTAGTATTGTTCGAAAAGTATGGAGTAAAATTTGGAATAGATACCATTCCGTATTGAACTCCTACACCAAATGTCCACTTACCAATATAACTATTGATTGTTGTTTGTGAACTAAACCAACTACTTTTTTGTTTTCCATAGTTAAACTGAATACCATTCCAATTGGAAATGTACATACGATTTTTCAAGTCATAGTGTAGACCGGATGTAATCTGATTAAACTTCTGTCCTTTAAAATCCGTTCCGCTTACGGAATTGAATGTTAGAGCTCTCCACTTTTCTTGAGAGAATGCATTAAAACCTGTTAATGATAAACATAACAGTATTAGATAAACTTTTTTCATTAGGTACAATTTACTTACTTCCTATAAGTATTTGTTCCTAAACGAAAAAGTTTACCTAACACCTAAATTCGTTTTTAGAACCAATGTATCGTTTTGTATATATGTACATCCATTTGGTGTAGGTCCGTTCCACCACATTGCTCTACAATTAGAACCAATCGAACCCATTATAGGTCCACTATTCGTTGTATAATCACATGGTTTGTATGTATATAAAAGATTACAATTTGTATCGTATTGTGATTGGTGATACAATCCGACAGTATGGCCGGACTCGTGTGATGTCGCAACTCTTATTCTCAATGCATTGTATGACATTGTATTTGAGAAAACAAAACATGGTGTATCATCTCCCCAAAACATAGAACCTACATAAGCAATACCGGCAACACCTGGATATATTTCACTTGATGTTGTTACTACCACTCTCATTCTTTTCAAACGATTTGAATTTAAGTAAACATTCTCATCAGTTGTTACGATAATATTGAATCTGGAAAAATCTTTACTTACACTATCCAATATAGTTTGTATATCCGCAGGGTATAATCCACTTGGTAATACCTGTTTTGGTACACCACTATTCCACATCGGACTATTAACATAGTATCCATCAAAATCCAATAGGATAACAGAAGAAACGGTTGGTTCATTTCCGTATGGATATGGGTCACATACATCACCTATACCATCACCATCTGAATCTTTTTGATCCGGATTTTTAGTTTTAGGACAATTATCTTGTGTATCTAAAATACCATCTCTATCTGAATCTTTTGGACGAGGTCCACTACCAACTCTTGCCATCTCAAATTCCTCACGGTTTTGAAATTCATTAGAGTTTATAGGACCGAAATCACAAACTTCAGGTCTAATTGTTTTAACTGGATAGGTTTCTCTTTTGCATGTAGCAATGAATAGAGTAAGAACTCCCAAAACGGGAAGAATTAAGTTTTTCATCTTATTGGTTATTTATTGTGTTGAATTACATAACCAATTATAGGGGAGGGTACTTACGGATATAAATATAAAAAATATCCGAAGGGGCGGGGGGAAGGGGGTCGTTTTTAGAAGAAATTTTTTGGATTAGGATTTGATAGTATCCTTTCACTTGCCGCCACAGCAACACTTATTGCGTATACCATATCTTTTTACCCACCATATGAAAAACCCTACACCCATTCCCAAACCGACACAAATGGAGACCAGGGCAAGAATTGGAACGATTAGTAGAGAAGCAAAAAAGTTATATAGCCAATGTATCAATCTCATACCATACAGTTTATCCACCCGTAGTGAGTGGTGTTGGAAGAATCTCTCCTAACTCGGAGTATTTAATAACGACTTGTGTTTTAACGTCATCTTCGGTAGTGCCCGTTTCCGTAGGAGGGAGTGCTACCTTTGTTATTTCGGAATACCCTAATGCGGCCGGTTGCTTTCCGTTTTCGTACACATCTACAATCATATTGAAATCGGAACGGAGGCCTTTTAACCTTTCGTTGACACCCTCAATTAATTTTTGTAGTTTTTCCGTATCTATCTTACCGCCCAATTGAGAAGTTTCGATAATGAGAGCATCGATGGAGTAATCTGCCTTCAGGTCCAAATCCCATACTTGGAATGTATCGGATGGCTTTGGAAAATCCGAAAGTAAGGTCCAGTTAATTTGTTTTACTAACCCTACAGGTAAACCCTCAATAGTATCACCCTCAAATATGTATAGTGCTTCCTTTACCCCTGCTTTACGATTACCTTCGTCCTGTGCCCCTGCTATATCTTCTAATTTAGTAACATCAATAGATACAATAGGAATCGTTTTACCTATTTGAGCACCCAGAACCTTACCGTTGTCTGCTGATGAATAGTGGGGATGATTTGAATCCCTTATATCCTGTAGGGTTTGGGGAGAGATTAGGTACACGTCCGAAACGGGATCAATTGTTTTAACCCTTACTATAATTCCATCCGCAACCAAAAGGGGTTTAAGATTCTCTATCTCTACACCAATAGGTAAGAGAAGGGGTGCGATATTCGGAGAAGCCGATATCACCCAATTATCTGCGGTTTTAGAGTACCTTTGTGGATTTTGTATTAATTCTTTTTTTGCCATTTATATTATCCCATGCTCTTTTAACGATTCCGTTTTCCTTTAACCTCTTATCACTCCCTTCCAATTTAAATATCTCTCTTTGTAACTTTTGGTATAGACCCGTATCAATCGCCTTACATATAGTACGATTGGTTTGGATGTTCGCCGATAACTTCTTATATGCTGCTGAATCTAATCCTGATGTTTCATTGTACTTCATAACCGTTGCAACTCCGATAGAACAACCGAAGAATTCTGAATATGATTGGTATGTTTCCTGCTTTAACATTTATTATTAATCATTTACTTCATCGTTACCTTCATTAACCCACTTGTCCAAAATACGATTACCAATTAACCAACCGAATACTATTCCTGCTGTTATTGCTACTATTATCATTATTGATATTTTTTTAGAATCTCAATGTTTTTCTGAATTCTCTTCATAGTTTTCACTCCAGATTTTCTACTCTTCATTGGTTTTTTCTTTGGTGCTGCGTTTGCCATATTGATTTGTTTTATTTAAGTTTACCCCACATATATAGGTTGAATATAAATAGTGTTCCGAATAATAGTACTGGCACTAATATCTCTAATAATTTGCTTTTCATTTTATTTCTCTATGTTTAATAATTAATTCTCCCAATACCTCTATTATTCCAACTAACTTCTGAAATTCTATTTGGTCTATCTCTACCTTCTCATCCAATGAACAAAAGGTTTGAGTATAGTTCTTCAATTCGGTTTTTGCTAAATTTGGATCAAACATACCTTTCGATGCGTCATCGTAGTATGGTAGTTTAACTACAAAGTGGTAATGTGTTAACATTGCTACCCCACCTTTCTCTTTTGCGTTGTTTGCTATCTTCGTTGCTCCTTCTAATCTCTTTTTAGCGAAATCAAGAAACTCCTTTCTATTTTCCTTTGGTACTTCTGATACCTCCTGTTCCAATAGATGTTTTAACTTTATCATATTCCGAATCGTTTAGTATAAATATCTCATTAGGAGATTTATATTCAGTTCATTCCGAAATGTGAGTGTCAACTCATATATCAAAATTGCGCTCCATAGGGAAAAAACTTGGCCCCGGTATTCGCACGTATCCGACCCGCTTATGGCGCAACCCCTTTTTTGCAGTTACACGAAATTCAGTGCGCAGTAGTGTAGTGTGTAATGTGTGTGCGGAAACGGGAGAGCATACGAATCCCGTTGCTCACCTCACGGCGGCAACGGGTTCACCCATTAGTTGGGGCTACTCGCACGGCATGCAATGCGTTGTTGTTATACTATTAGTACGGCTTCATACTATATCTCTTTATATGTTAGGTATCAATCGGTGTAGCAATCCATCGATTAATACATTCTCCGGATAAACTCCGGCATCCATTCCATCTCTTCCGTTGGTTCACTCCAGCCACTCATCATATCATTTGCTCTATTGATTCCTTCTCTATTAGTATACATGATACCTATCTTCATTTCCTTGCACCACTTTTGGAATCTCTTATCACTCATTGTGTTTTCTCTTTCTCTCTCTATCTGGAGTAATCTGTCTATTGATATGTTGTCCATCTCTTTGCTGATTTTATTTTACTTCATTTGTCCGGCAGGGTTATGCTTTGGCCTTCGGGGGATTACGACTGAATTGCTCTGCAAGTATCTCATCTTCATTTGCTGCAAGCATCTCATCCATTTCATCATGTGCTTTGAGTATAGCCATAGCGTGACGTAACTCATTCAACTTTTCACTTGCCGCATATTTGGGTTTGCCATCCTTCATCCCTTTAATCTTCTTCATTAGGACCACTTCAGCGTGTCCTAGTATTTCTAATGCGTGTTCCATATTACTTTGTTTTATTTATCATTTCCCAAATTTCATCAATAGTTTCAGCAACCCAATTAGTTGCAACCATTGCTCCCCTACTTTGAATCTGTGTACATTCGTATCTTGCAGCATTTGAGTTTGTTAATATCATACGTTTCATGTCAATAACGTTTTCAGTACCTATTAGAACAGGTGTTTGCTTTTGTACGTCTGTTAATCTTATTATCATTTACTTTGTTTTTAATTGAATCCCACAATATCGGGGTGTACTTTTTTTCTCTATATCTGGCCTGTCGCTCGTATGGATTACGACTATACGAACCGGGGTATTTGTAGTATTTGGTTGTTATCGGTTGTAGTTGATGCGTCCACTCATGTATACAGGTGGATATCAACTCCCTCACGTCCTCACATTGGTCCCAATAGATTAGGACTTCATTATCGGTATCGTCATACTCACCGCATATATCCGGCGTATGTCCTTTGCGTACATACCATTGTGCGAGATACTTCTTTCGGTTATTGATACCAAACTCTCTCTTACACCAGCGCAATGCCATATTAGCGATACGCACAGAGGGTTCACGTCCCAAATGTGCTATCGGGGTGTTTAGATAAATCATTTTCTACTCATTTCGTTAAATAAAAAGGACCAGCGCTCTCGTGCACTGGTCCATTGGTTGGATGCTTTAGTGTAAAGTAAATCGGAGAATAACCCTTTGAGTAAGTCGAGATGCAATTCCAACATGGAGCGTAGGTAGGGTATCGAGCCCACCCTACGCTATAGGATTAACCGGCACCTATTGGTTACCAGTTATTGGATTAATGGGACTGCTCAGCCTTCAAAGACTCATTGTCTTTTGAAGTAGTCGTAGTGTCCTGTGCGATACTACCGCCACCAACTGAAACTGAATCAGCTTTAACTACAACTGAATCGGTTTTCACTTGCTCACCAGAAGATGGGTTGCCACAAGCTACCATACCGAATGTAATAGCGATTGCCATTGCACCGATTTTAGCTTTGTTAACGATAGTGCTCAAACGCTTTGCGTTGTAAAGAGCTTTAGTGGTGAAAAAATCACGCTTTTGCTCACTCGTAGTGGTTGCTGCGTTGTTAAGGTTGTTCACCAATTCTGTTACCTGATACTCAACTTTTGACTTAATTGTCTTAGCCATAAAAAACTGTTTTGACCCGCTTGATTATTAATTATTGAAGTCCGCCATAGTGGGGTCGTTTACTATGGTTTCTTTCATATTGTACATACAATATACGAAAACTTTTCGATATTGCAAAATGTTTTTTAAAAATGATGCGGGTGGTTCTACGTTAAATCCCCTATTTAACTCCAGATAAGGAGCCCGCATCTGACGGTTATTTGTTAAAGAATCCGTTAATGGAGTCAGCGATTTCACTTTCAATGTAGTTTGTATCAATATCAATCGTTTCCAATTGGATTTGGTTACCCTCCAAATAAAACTCAGCGCTTGATGTATCTACAATGTCAGATGAATCGATATTGCTGATTGATTCCTGAACATGTTCGATAAGTTCTGACACATCAATGTCCGTACCTTCGGTTTCTATTTGCTCAATCAATGCAACGACATCTTCCTTTGTAAAGATACTACCAATTGAATCCCATACTTTTTTGATTGCTTGCTCTTTGTTCATAATTCAAATTTTAAAATTGTTTAGTGGTCAGAACGGGACTCGAACCCGTAGCCTCGATGGTATAAGCATCTTGCGCTAACCAATTGCGCCATCTGACCGAAAGGGACCCGGATGTAGAAACATAGTGGGTCGTTAGTATATGAGTAAATAATTATTTATCAGTGTCCTCGGGCCTCTTTGCTTTCGCATCACGGATGTTTGCATCCACAATGGTTTCCAAATCAGGCACCAATTCACTTATCTCTTTTGCGGCTTGTAACTCTTTACGTTCAGATTTAGTTGCGGCACGTTTAACAGCGTTAGTGAATGCTTTTACCAATGACTCTTCAGTTGCTTGAGCATTAACGAACATACGGACCGACTCTTCATCAACAAAGAAACGGGGTTTCTCAATAGTGGGACCGGTTACCTCAAACACTTCATATTTGTGCCGGCCAGTACCGAAGTCATATACCTTTGTTTTCAATACTGCGTTATAACCACGCTTCAGTCCTTTCAATGTTTTTACTTTCTTACTCATATTAATGTGTGCTATTTAATTCGTATTCAAATTCTTTTAACAATTCGGTTTCTATCTTATGCGCCAGAGCCTTTCCCCTCACTACGTCTACGATAAACAACTCATAAACTTCCGGATCGTTCTCTCGCATATCAATATAGAGTGCCCATTGCTTATTTTCTTTTCTTGCTCTACTCTGATGTTTAAGGAATCGTAAGTGAGCGGAATAGTGAAACCTACGTCCTATTGCGGCAGTGATACCGATATACGATTTACCATTTGCGGTATTCACTATTTCGTAGATAACGTGGTTTCTATCTGAACGCTTCTTTCTCATATTAATTACTTTATTGTTTTCAAACGGGCTTCGGCAACTATATCGTCAACGATTTTACATTCTGCCCAAAGTGCTTCTTGTACTTTCTCAACTAACTCTTCAGCGGTTTCAAGTTCACGCTGAAAGAATTCAGATGGATATTCGATTGCATCCTGCTTTGCTTGCTTCAGTTGATTACTTACTGCTACATAGAGGGAATTCAATTCCATCAGATTTAAACTCAAATTCATATACTATATTTTAATTACTTAACAATTTTACCACGTCCGCCACACCAGGTCGATGTTGTAAACCAACTCCAATCTTCATCTGAATAGAATCGGTCCCAATTACTACCTTTCACTAACGTTTTGCCATCATAACGTATAACGTCAATATCTTTAAGGATTTTACGAATAGTGGAATAGTAACCATTCAACACAATTTTATTTAATTCACTCTCTTTACTTTCCAACACAAACATAGTGCGGATAGTGTTGGTCCAAGTCTTTTTCAAATCAGAATAGTTATCCATCATAAACTTCAGTGCGTCATAAACACGGATAATCATTTTCTTATTAGCCCAATCGTAACCGATTTTTTCCTCAACCATAAAACTACTTACTTTATTCATATACTTTACTTTTTACTTTTTAAACCAATACTCATATGTTGTTTTAATCAAAACCCATCCAATTATAGAAACAACTGAAACTATAAGGAATTCCAAAATGGTAATGTGTGTACCCATATTATTTATTTTTAATTTCGTTCATAATGTTGCGAACAATATCCATAGTCATAGTGGTATCATTCATTTTGTGGATGTACGCCTGTGCATCTTTCTTTGTAACAAAGTATTTCACAAACTTACGAGGACCGGATACTTTCCACACTTCATAGGTTGCCGGTTCAAACTTTTCACTTGCCGTTCTCAATACTCTACGGACTTTCTTAACACTATATTTATTTTTCTTACTCATATACATTTTTTTAAAGGTGATTAAAAGGAAAAGGCCGGTATTAATAACCAGCCAATTTGTTTACAAAGGATGAACTAAACCCATAATGAACTAACTCATTGCGAAGTTCACTCATAAACTTTTTAGGGATACGACCATAAGAAACCGGATATTCCGAAATGATACTTTTAACAGTAGCGGCTTCTTTCTTAAAGATAGAAAGGAAAGCCATAGCTTCTTTCATTTTGGTTTTGTTCGCACATTTTATAACGTGCTTTTTACCCATAAGGTCGGTATATTCAACAACCGTCATAGGTTTTACTGAATTACTCAATTTACTAGCAGAGAAAACCTTATAAGGATTTTCAATAAGATTACCTAAACGATTTGAACCCGATTTTACCGATTCTTTAAACTCAATGTGAAACTTACTCATATTACAAAAATTTTATATATAACTCCAATATTGGAAACTTTACTTCGTAAAGATACGACTTTTTAAGTTACTGGCCAAACATTTTGAAAAAAAAGTTTATTGACAATCAACGAGTTATGAAATGGGGCCGGACTGGGTTGCGTAACTAATTGATTGTCAATAAAGAATTTTTAAAAACATAACTCGTTGATTGTCAACTCGTTGCCCGTTTTTTATTTAACATAATATCAATTATCGGTAAAATGCGGGTTTTTCTTGCATAACGCATTGATACTCAACACGTTCCCTACTTAACATAATATATTATATATTCCACTCATAACACGCTGATAATCAATCGTTTATACAACCCATTGAAAATCAATCAATTACGCAATGCTTTTATTAGATGTTTTCTATTTCGGACACGTCGTGAAATAAATATTTTCTAAAGAATACCCATGTAGCGTGGACCAGGTCTATATTGCCGGAGATTTGGCAATTACATTTATTTTTCGTATCTTCAGGAAACGTAGACCAGTATTGCGTTTCCTTGCGCCGGATCCAAAGTGAAAATTTATTACTTCAATTCACACCACTGCGCACCACTCACCGCACTCACCTCTGCGCAATCCACTAATCTCGTTTTCCCCTTTGCCGGAATTTGTTGCGCAGTGTGAACGCAGGTGGGACTTTTGAACTTATAATGATATACTTTTATAGTGTTATGTTTTTATTGTAGTATGTTAGTATGTAATGAATAGATTTTGACAGATACTTTTAGTTACCACTCTTTAACACAATTCCCCACTTTTTACCACTATTTACCATTTCGTTTTTTATTTTGATATAGTATTGATTGATATACTTACTATATAACCCCTCTGTATTTGTAATCCTTATATTCTAATTTAATATTGTAACCCATTTTATTTAATAATGTATTTGCTATCCAATATATGCCTTCTATATTCGGATGCCCTCCATCTTCTCCATCCCAAACGTAATTATTTTTTATCATCCACGCCCTATCAATATCTACAAAATTATTCCATTCGATTCCGTTGTATGTATTTAATCCTTTTACGGATTCATCTAACGGGAAGTAATTCCAAAATATCCAGTTCCGTATTCCTTTCGTTTGGAATAATTCTTGAACGCAGTACATGTAGTGTAGTGTGTGTTTGGATCCCATTGGTTCCCATTTCGGACCTAATCCATTCGAATCCCCTACATCAGGATACACCGTCCATTCCTTTCCACTAATACTTTGATGTAACCTTCTCATTGGTCCACTCCATTGTACTATATGCCAATCTTCGGTTTCGGTTTCTACACTATTCAGATATTCTACTATGTTATGAAATATCCAATCGTTCCCTATTCCATCTTTACTTGTGTTTATACCTTCACATTGTAGTGTATCGCTTAATACGTTTGTATATGTAGTGTTCATTCCATACCCTGTAGTAATTGAACATCCCCAAGTTCTTATTTTCATCTTTGCTGAATTTATTTTATCTGGGTTTTCCGATTTGATTATAGCATTGTTGCTATTAGTTTTCTATTATCTCTTGCAAAGTGCACTGTGGTGTGAAACAATTTAGTAAAATCCCCACCTACACTCCAAACTTTTTTTATTGGTATTCCGGCTTTTGTTACACTAATCCATATTATAAAACCTTCCATTGCTCCATTCAATTCGTATTGTTCGGGTTGTACCTCTCTCGTATCCCTATCAATAGTTTCCCACATTTCGATTATCGTATTTACATTTTCGGGATTGGATTTTAGGATGAAACGACCTTCGGGTATAAGATAAAAGTTTTCATCCCCTACCCATACTTTCAACTTATCTAAATAATCCCTTATCCATTCTATTGAACCATTCCTATGCTGACTTTCCGGTGGTACAATATCTTCAACCCACAAACCTTCCGGACCTTCCGCAACGGAGTCCATTATCGAAAAATCTATCCCATCCCTAATGTGCACATCCGTGTCCAAGTGAAATATTGTATTGAATTCTTTTAGAGCATGTTGAATAGGTATTCGTTTTAAATTATAATTAAACCCTTCCGAAATAGGGATCACTTTATACAACCCATCTATTAATCCGTTTGGATTATCCGTGCCTACAATTATTTTATGGTCGGGATGGATATTCAATATGGTTTTTGCAACTATATTAAACTCTCGGATATGTTCATCACCCATCGCAAGAAACGTAAACGCCCATTTATTCATGCTATCAAATTAATGCACCATTTGAAACGGTATTCTCAAACCAATCGATTAAGTGATCCTGAAACGAACTCTTTTTACGAAATGTATTATAAGGTACGTTAAACATATACTTTGGAGATCTTGCGGTTGAACTTTTATCAAATGCTTCACACTTCATAACCCCACTATTCTGTATCCATCTGAAAACAAAAATATCGTATAGTACCTCTCCATTACTCATTTCAAATTTAAACCAATCACCCGTAGTATTAAGATGTAAAATACTCACATGCTTTCCATTGGGTAATTGATTGTAACTATTTATACATCCTGGATTTAGGATTTGTATTTTCTTTGAATGATTCATAACTTACTTTTTTCTTTTCTTATACAAATCTGCCAATCCTATAAATACAATACTTGCTGCTATTGTATAGAATATATAGGTGGTCACTTCTATTAGTGTTTCCATTTTATTATCCTTTTATTTTGAATTCGTTATTATAAATATTCCATTGCTTCATCCATTCAACACATTCCAATATTGTTTTACCTTTTTGTATTTGAAATTTATCATGTTCATCTTGCCCCTCTGCTAATATTGCTTTTCCCTTTTCCTCTAACTCCCTCAATGATTCCCTTTCAATAATTACAAACTCTTTGTAAGATCCAAACACGGTGTTTTTGATTTCGTTATTCATACCAATCCATTTTTGTTTTTCCTTTATCAAATTTACTTACTATTAATCCAATGAATAGAATTCCTATCCACATTCCTATAAAAATAAATATCTCTTTCATACTATCAAAAAATTTTCCTTATTCGACACTATTTTCCCCAACCCCTTTTTTGATTTGCGATTCATCGGTATAGTATTTATACCCACGTTTACTTCGCATCTTATATATACTTAATCCTTGATTGATTACGGCATCCAATTCTTTCTTTCTGTAAAGAGCATCATTGTCTTTTGGTACTGGGCTAATTACATATCTCAATTCTACCATTGATTCAGTTGGTTGTTCAATATCAATAGAATTATTTATTAACCATTCTTTTCTAACATCCGCCGGTGTTTTTTCACTTTTAGAAACTGAATCCCCTTTTGTTACCTCTTTGTTTTTCTTTTTGGTGTTTCCTACCTTCTCTTCAAAGTATTTTTCAGCATACTCTATTCCAAATTCGGAATTGTCCAAAAGATACTTCAGCATTTCATTGTTAATTGTACTCTTATTCATTGTTTTTGTTTTTGTTGTTTTTTTATTTTCAAATATTTCTATTCTCCTTTGTACTTCATTTCCATTTGCTATTTCATTCATTTCACTCAAAAATTCTTTTGTAAGTTCATTATCGTATCTGGACTTCATTAAGTTAATTCCAAGACAAACTATTTGAATGTTTCCTCTTAAATAAGGTATCAATGGTTCTACCCTATCTACTGATGGCATCCATAATCTACTTTTACATTTTTTGTAATTGTTTGAAATAGGAAATTTCATTCCTGTCAATGCGCACTTAAATTCTGATTCAATTAATAACTCAATAAGGTACTCCTCATCAATATCGATATCCCACGCAAAATCTCTGCCCCAATCATTATTATTTTTTTTAGTTGAAGGTTTTGCACTACTCCTAACTCTATCCATCAAATAAGATGCTATAGGTTTTAAGTAATCCCTCCAATTTTCATTTGTTTCTATCATACCTCTAATATAGGATTTTTTTTTCACTTTACAAAATAAAAATGGGGAATAAGTTATTCCCCACTATCAAAAAATTTGGGCGGAACGACGGGTTGTTCCCCCCGAGCCCCCCTCTGATTTTTACTTCAATAAAGAATTGAGTGCGTTAGTGAATTTATCTATTGTATTCAATTGTTCCGCTTTTAACAATAACCTTTCAGGTAATGCATAATTAGGATTGTTAGTCATTCCCTTCCAATACCACATTTCGTATTCTTTGTTTGATGTAGTATTTATTCCACTCCTTTCTAAATTTACAGATACCTTTTCACCATCAACTTTGATTAAGGTTATTTGATAAAATGATTTTTCTTCCTCAATTCTACTTACCCTCCATTGCCCCACATCTTTACGAAATAACTTGCCATAGTTTTTTATCGTAATCATTTAAATTCGGTTTATTCAATTGGTAAAATTTGTTTTGTATCTTCACCCAATATACGATATGTTTTTACAATACCCAAATCAGTTATGGTTATTGCCTCAATTTCTATTCCCCATTTTTCTACAAACTCCAATACCTCATTTGTTATTCGATAATTAACATCAACTAAATCTTCCCAATTAGTTACTTCAACAATATCTCTAATCATTCCCTGCGTAGTATCAATTAGAACATCATTTGCATGCATTACACTCAATAAGAATTTTTTCACATCAAATACTTTGTATCGGATTATTGCTTTGAGTACAATTTCCTTTTCATCCAATGTAGTTAGTGTCTGTGCAGGTAGATTAACCGATTGTGTAATTACTGCGTGCTCAATTACTGAATCAAAAAACGGAATCTTAAAATGGATTCCGGCTTTTAGTACACATTTATATTTTCCAAATCTTAATAGAACTGCTTCATTCCATTCCTCAACAATAACGAAAGGTAACATATCCTTTCCAAATTGCTGAATCATTTGTATTAGTTTATCAAACATAACTTATTCTTTTACTTTTAATTTATTATAGTATTCATTTGCGAATCCTATTTTCCAATCACCCGTATGCCCATCTTCATCCAACGAATACATAATCGCATCCTTAATTGTTTTTTCCTCTAACTCTAAAAAGTATTTAATGTTATGTGCTTTCAATATTTCAGGTCCTAAATACTCAATAAATTTTTCCAATGGTGTCATATCAATATATTTTAATTACTCCGGAATTTGTAAATGATTCCGAATATGTGAAGTCATAAAAATCCAAAATACCCATTACAATCCGTTTCATATGTTCGGAATTGCCTGTTATTACCTGTATTGGTAATTCCGTTTGATTCATTAAAATCCAATTTTCAAAATCCTCTTTAACTTCAGAGTGCGTTTTTCCGTGGCAATCGTAAGTCATATTCATTTGATATAAATTTAACTTTCACTAACGAGAATACTACATTTAATTCCATCTTCACTTTCAAATACCCAATCAGTACATTCATAGTCGAATCCGTTTCCTGTTTCATCGACTTGATGAAAAAAACTACTTTCTTCTTTTACAAATCGGAATCGTCTAAATCCTCCTGTATTTGGATTATCAATAAAGAATTCTTTTTTACCATTTGGAAATGATTCGGGGTGAATTGAACCATCCGTATTGAAACAACTCAAATTCCAAGCCTCACTAAAAAATGTGTTAAGTTCTTTATTCCAATAAAAATTTCCAACGTCATACCTGTATTCCATATTATTTATATTTTAAATTTATCAAAGCAATCTGTATTTTTATAAAACCAATAGGAATGAATCATTACTACTGCGGTGTTTACTATTATTGTGGGTGTTGAATCAATTCCCCATCCGTACAATATCCAAAATATAGATCCAATTAAGTTGGTTAATCTTAATTTAGCGACATCATTCATTGTGAATGAAAATAAAACTACTGCCATTCCAATGTAACCAAAAATATCCTGTATCATAAAACCAATTTATTTATTAGAGTAACCTACCCGCACCTTTATAGTTTTTTCTATAAACATCTTCACTTAAACTACTAATCTTAACTCCTTCAAGTTTATTAGCAGAATGTACAAATTTATTTTCACCAATATAAATTCCACAATGCCATCCACTTGGTGATAATCTACTTCTAAAAAATACGATATCACCGATTTCCAAAGCGGATTTTAGAATTCTTTTTGTTTGATTCCATTGCCTTGAACATGTTCCTTTTAAATCCAATCCGTAAACATCGTTATACAATCTTTTTGCGAATTGCGAACAATCAATACCATTTTTTGTTCTACCACCAAATTTATAAGGTTTACCTATCCATTCATTTATGAATGAATCCAATGATTGTGTTTGAGAAAATAAAGAAAATGGTACTGATACTACCAAAAATAAAATTAAAATAATCTTTTTCATTTTTTAGTTTTTAGTTTTTAGTTTTTGTATTTTACGTTCTATTGTTGCGTATCTTTTATGTAATTTTTCTAAACGAATACTTCTTGCCCATTTACCAAGCCAATTTACTCCTTGGTAATTTTCCCAGTATAGTATTTGTTCTCTAACTTCCTTCAATTCTTTGTAGAGTGCCATCTTCATATGAATTAAATATACAAAAAAAATTTGGATGTACCAAATAAAAAAAGGGGATATATTTTATCCCCTCATTTTTATGTATGCTTTCTGTGCAATCCCTTTTTTATATTCAATTTTCTGGATTGCTTTTGTATTCTTTTTCTATTTTTGTATTTACGTTCTCTGTTCGTCATTCTGATTATTTTTCAGAAATAAATATGGAATATAAAACATTAACGTAAATATTCCCATACCAAAAAAGAAATAAGCAATAGGCAGTGTAGGCATTTCAAATTGTTCACTACACATCCAACTCGTATTTGCACATAACCAAGCTAACACCATTAGGTTTTCTAATTTAGATTTTCCAATAGTATTCCGACACATATAAATTGAAATAAGTATCGTAGGTACTGCAAGCAGAAAACTAATAATAGGCAACTTCGCCATCCACATAAAATCTTTTAATAACCAAAGTGGATAATGTAAATCCGAAAGTATTTTAATTCGTTTATTCATTTACTAACTCTGCTTCTTGTATTTGTTCACAATATAATAACCATCCGTCTTTTCTCAACACAATGTGGCATCCTAAAAGTTCTTTCAGTTCTTGAACTTTATCGGTTTTGATTGATAATTCCTGAAACTTTCTTTTTAAGATGTATAACCCATCATTGAATCGTATAAACTCTTTAACTATCATTTCCAAAATATTTGAACCATAATAATACTAACTGCTAACAATAAACAAACTAATGTTTTGGTAGATAGGGTTTCTCCAAATAAAAGTAAACTCAATATATAAAATATAATGATACCTACACCAAATCCTATCAAACGGGATGGCCAAAGTTCACCATTGTATGCTTTTACTAAATATTCCACCGATTTTATATAGCAATATGCCATAGGTACTGACACTGCCAATGTAGTAATCGGGTATCTTTCTAACCAATTCCATTTAATATTTCCTTGCAATTGCAAAAATGTTAATATCTGTCCTACAATACCCCATAGGACTCCATAAAATAAATTCATAAATTGTTTTTAAAAATCATCCTCTGATCCGAAATCATTCACGTCCACATCATCTTCTGCATAAAGTTCATCTTCAATCAAAGATAATGAATCGTAAATATCATCGAGACGAGAATGATAAACACCATCATCATCAATATCCTTGAGATGGTCTTTTATCTCGTTTACTATCTTTAATATTTTTTGCTTCATTCTTTTGGTTTTTCAATAAGTATTCTAAATCTCTAATTTTTGCGCACTTTTCATATTCCTCAATAGACATAAAATACTCCATTGCTTTTTCCAATGTTAATGACAAAGAATCTTTTTTTAAAATGAACACTACATTATCAACCAAATTGGATACCATAACTGCCTGAAGTACATCGATGTTTTCCTTTATCATTTTTTCAGAATACCTCACCAACTCTGAATGTAGAATGTATTTATTCTCTTTAACCCAAGTTGTTAGGGATTGGTTTCCAATATCAATGTGTATCACTATCGGTTTTTCTTGCATACTCTTTATTTAGTTGCTTCGAAAAGTAAATATAACATCCAAAAAAAGATACCGCAACGCAATACAAAACGAAGTTCGCTCTCCATAAACTTCCCGTTAGTAATATCAGGGAATATTGTACGGCATCGAATCCAAAAGGATTGAAAAATAGTGCTAGGAATAAACTCAAATCCTTCAACAACATTATCCTTTTGCTTTTTTGTGATATTGATTGCTTTAATTTGTTTATCACCGTCGTCCATGTGTATTGGTTTCATTAACAATAAGTAACCTTTAGAATAAGTATTCTAAACCTTTGGTATTCGGGCGTCTTAATTGAATATCCTGAATTGATTGTGGATTTTTCACTTTGGAATTCTTACGATACCATTCATATAAATCTTCTAATGTACCTTTACCTCTTTGACGTTCCATTGCTTTATCCCACAAATCCTTTCCAAATTCAGTTGCTAACTCTTTTCTCAATTTCCACAATATCTTTTCTTCATCCATCGCCGCCTCTAATTCCAACTTAATTGCCTTAACACGTTTCATTCTACTTGCTTCCAATGCAGCATCTATTCTATTTCTTTCGTCCGTACCACCATAGTTTTTGTATGTTTGTTCGTATGCGGATTGTGCATTCAATTTCATTTCAGTTGCCTCACCAAACATATATGAATAATCGAAATCACCATTACGAATTTTCAATAACAAAGGTGCATCAGCTTTTAGTGGTTTCTTTTTTCTCCCCTTCGTCCACCACCTGTATGGATTGTAACTCATATTCTTTTTGTTTTTCTTCTAAAAATCTAAATGATTCACTCGGACCGGTTATTGCATCGTATTTTCTATATCTTTTTACAAATTGTTCTAACCCTACATTATCCAATTCGGATTGTAGATTTTCAACTGAAGATATGTAGCAGTGATTAAATCCCATTGTTTTTGTTTCTCAATTTAAGGTTGAATTTACTTACAGCGTTTCTCAATTCATCATTTGGTTCTTTTGCGTTAGTTAATCCATCGAAAAAAATACTTTTATCATTCTCACTCCAATTTTGGAAATCGGTAAGCGATGCTCTTTCTAAATCTTCAAATTCATTTTCAGAATCTTCTTCTCTGAATTCATCGGCCATATCCAATATTTGCTGTTTCCAAGTTTCACGATGAAATCCCATACCAACGACAATAGTTTCAAATGCATCAAATAGTTCATCCAATGATATATCACTATGGTCAATTTCAACACTCACTTTCGTACCATAGTTTTGTCCTGTGAGAATTGTTGGTTTTACAAAATCTGCAATACTTTTATTGTAACTCATTTTTTTTATTTTTATCGTTTATAAATTTTTCAAATCCTAATCTATCATTTTCTTTTGCAATCTGCTTCACTTTATCATAATCAAATTCTACATTTGATATTGATGATGCTACACTTGCAAATCTTTTTGTGTGATATGCCGATAGTGGTGAACTATGTTTTGCCAAATGTTCTGCCTTTGCATCGAGATACTCGAACAATTCATCATCTGACATCATTTTAAGTTCTTCATCGGTTTTATCAAAGTTCATCGAAATTAAAGTTTTTGTTTGCAGAATAGTTTATCACTCCATCCGAATCAATACTCATATTTAGTGCACCTTTCACTACCAAATCTTCAATAGTATTTGCAACTGAATCGGATAACGTTTCTTTCATTACGTTTTCACATTCCTCTTCCGTCAAATACATTTCAAATTGCTCTTCCCACTTTCTCTGCATTGCAGATTGTAGTTTTCGTTTAAGGGGTAATCTTTCAATGAATGGATTGTTTTCAAAAAATCCAGCTTCATCTAAAGTATCAATCATTTCGTTTGATAACTCTATGATTTCAGGTAATATTTCCATTTTATTTTTTTAATTGTTTAAAGTTTTCTTCTTCCTCATCGGATGTTGGTGTATAGGTTGATTTATAGTATTCATCATCGTATTCAAAGTCCGGCGGAAAAATTGATCCACTATGTATCGAATCCCAATATTCTTTTTCTTTTAAATATTGTTCGTATAAGTAATCTTCATCTCCACCAATACTACCACTCAATTGTTGTTCTATAAATAACTCTTTCATTTTGCCCATAGATATATTTTTTTGTAATTCAAATATACTGAAAGTTTTTGTATTTTCAAAATATTAACGATACAATGTAACAAATTCTCCGAAATATTTATCAAATACTTTCAGTAGATTTTCATAATCTCCACCCATCATTTCACTTTGAATTTTCTTTTTATCCAAATCCAATTGCTTTGCGAGATTACCTGCAATTGCAATCATATTGAATGCGTTACCATCTGGTCCGGTCAAATCGATTTCAACGGGACCTGTTTTCATTTTCTTATACTTTATCATACGAAACAATTATATTTACACATTACTAATAATTTTAAATGATTTCTACAATCAGAATCTGCTCTAACAATCGCATTATACAAATCGTTATCAATGATTGATTGTACAAAACTACCACCGGGATAAAGTGTTTTATCTCTCGTTGCCATAATGGAAACCATAATATCAACGATGTGTTCACTTACATCTTCTCTCCATTCTTTAGCGAATTGAATTGCTCGTTCTCTATATTGTTCTCTTATATCTATCATATGTTTGATGATTTTATTTCTTTAATATGTTTACACTCTTTACCACCTGTATATGTGAATGATGGACAATCGCATTCCCATGTCCCATTATCTTCAGTTACTTTGTATCTTACATTTGGGTCTTTTGATGATGGTACACTCCATCCTTGTGGATTTTTCAAACCTTTCTCTTTTAGTTTTTTATCAACCAATTGTTTCACTTCATCATCTGCCCAACCTGTTCTATTTTTTCTAAACTCTTCAAAGAAATATCTGTCATCAAAAAGTGCTTCTAATACTTTCAATGAAATATCCTCACCTTCCGCCTGACAAACTTCGTACAAATTTTGTTCAGGTATTTTCACAAACTTACCATGATCAGCGTAATCACCGGCAATAACAATATTATCACCTGCCCAACTACCTACAATTTCATTATCACTATTAAGGTCACCACCACCTCTACCATTTCCATCTGCAAGTAGTATTGCTAATCCAGCCAACACACCACTTGCCGACATACTGAACTCCATCAACTTTGCACCATCACCAAATATATGTGGTGTGATGTATTCTTTTTTCTTTACATTAACGATTTTGTAATACTGTCCCATAATTTTTTAATTTATAAAATAACATAATTCCAACCAATACCAAATTGAATGTATAATTAAACAATAGTGGAAAATCCCAAAGTGCGAATGCGTATATTTCCATAAACACTTCACCGAAAAACCATAACAATAAAAATGCCCATCCTAAATGGCATCTCTTATCTTTGATTGTTCGTATAACTTCGGGTATTCCACAAATTGCTAATAACAATCCACCTAAATAACCTATTGTTTCCATACTATTCGTAACTCACCCTATCAATTTTAATTACATACGGAAAACGTGGTATTCCATCGGGTGTTAAATTGAAATACTTTACCGTCGCTTCCTTACCGATTAGTTTCTTTTTATTCTTTAACATATCGGCTGTTTGTTCCCACGTTCCCTTTACATTTGATTTGAAAGGTTTACCCTCTGCCGTTTCAAACACAAAGTAGCCCGCAGTACCTGTTCTGTTACCTTCACCTTCGACAATATCAATGATTGTGAATTCTTCATCAAGAAAGGATTTATGTTTCAATAAGTTTTTACTACGTTTGTTTTCATACAAACCATCCAAACGTAACATCTGACCTTCGTATCCACGATCTACATAATCCTCATACCATTCAGTAACTTCATCTTCATTCTTTACAATGTTCGTTTCAACTAACTTAACACATTTAGGAAAGTCCAATGCGATTTCATCCAACTCAATACATCTATGTTTGAATGTACCATCAACTGAAGGTATATCGTAAACGTGATACTCAATGTTTTTTTCACTTTGTTTTAGGTCATCCGTTGTTGGTTTAGTTTTCTTCACTAACGAAACGATGGCATTGAAATCATTTGCGAATTTATCAGCGTACAACTCACCATCCAATATAGTATGGGGTTCGTGCTTAAACAATTTATCCAATGCTTTACGAATATGTGGTGCTGAAATAATCTCTTTACCATTACGAGAGAACATTCCATCCTTTGTTACAATACAACGAATACCATCTAACTTTGGTTGAGAGAAGATAGGATATTCTATTTTATCCTTTCTATCTTCCCACTTTGCTGCAAGCATTGGTTCAAAGTATTGCTGTTTGTGTATATGTTTGATATTCTCAAAGTAACCACTTTCCAATTTCTTTGTACGTTTAGCCACTGCTTCTTTCATACATTGTTCATTATCGGTAGTTGCGTTTGCCCTACCTTCATTCTTACCATACACCACCGTCCATTCGTTAGTAACTTTCTTACCATCCGTTTGACCTGATATAGTTCGGTATTTATTACCCACTACTTCGATTGTCCACTCCTGCACCTTACCACCTTTAGTGGATTTGTATATTGTATCTAATTTCATATTAAAATGTTTTTATAGCACCCATTGCAATACCTAATGCCAATTCATAACGAGTATAGAAATTGACTTTGTTTTTCACTTCATCTAAACTCACTTTACAATCCACACTCTCACCCATATCATCGCACCCCATAATCAATCCGTTTCCGGCGAAAGGTTGATGTGCACCTTCATATGTAAAAAATGAATCAGTACCATTCATCAATCCTTCATCATCTACAAAGATAGCATCCTCTTTTGGAAGATAGGTTGCGATTGTAAAACATTCACAATTGAGAAACTTATACATTTCATCAATACCCTTACCTATTTCAACTTCTTTTACTTCTTTGTTGATAGAATCAATTAATATCGCTTTCATATTACATTTGCTTTTCCGTTGTTATTACAATTTTGTTTCCATTATCGGGAATAAGAATGGTGCCATCCACCTGAACGATGGAAGCACCACTTTTAATCTCATTCGACAATAGTTCAATGAGTTCAACTATTGTTAAAGTTTTCATGATACCTTCTCCTTTTCTACAATTTGAATGTAGTTTTTGTTTCCTTTGTTAATTGACGTAGGATAGTAACTAACTTCATCCATTTTGATTGAATGTACCATATGTCCACTATTCAGATTTTTCACTCTGATTGCTTTATCAGCTCTGTTATCCCAAACCAATCCGTCTGCGTTGATTCTGTTTTCATCGATTCTTTTAAATGTGTTTTGTTCCATTTTATTCTATATTTGTTGTTAATAATTCATCATTGTAAAATAATTCAGCCGTAGGTTGTCCACCATTATCACCCGGTTCCAAATACACTTCGGTATCATCGAGTGATTCTTGATAATCAAAAGTATCTACCCACAAATTTCTTTGTAATACTTCAATCATTTCTTTTTTAGCTTCCTCTTCGGTTTCAGCTTCAACAATATGATGTTCTCTTACCCAATGTGATACTTTTTTATCAATGTAAAATTGAAATTGTTTTTTGGGAACATGCTCCATATTTTCGTTATGTTTCCCGTCTCCGTAAATTGCCATATGTTTAATTTTTATAAGATCCTATAAGGGAGTGATGTTCTATTAAATCACCAACAAAGAATGAAAAATCAGCCATTGATTTCATTTGATTTTTTGGTAAAGGTAATCCGGTTTCCAAATCCTCACCGGCAGTTCCCTCACCCAAAAAACACTTGCGTATATCAAACGTATCTCTATTCCAATTCATTGTTATTAGGGTACAATACCTTCCTTGTATGCCAGGCTCTACGTTATCAAAAACCCAAAGATTGTCAGGTTCCGAATGTGCTGTTTCAAACCGAAGCGGATTTCTTTTTGATGTAGTTATTTCACTTTCATTCAGATTTTCAAAATTTACTATTCGTTTCATTTCACTTTATTTAATCGGTTTAATTGCCATACATGCTCAATATTGGTTTGAAGGATGTATCTTCATCTTCTTCATCATCATAAAAGTAACCCTGGTCAGGACAACTATCAGGTCCTATTGATTGATATGTCCATCCATCTGCCATTTCAACCAAATTCGGATATAGTACGCCGGCCGTATGGTCACCACTTCCATTATCTTTGAAAGCGATACTAATACCTTCACCTCTCATATAATCGGTATAAGCTTCACCTTCCAAATCCGAAGTCACTCCATTCATCTCTGCAAGTAACTCATAGTAATCCTTACCACCGAATGTACCATAACCTTCATAATAGGTTTCAGTCCATACATTACCTTTATCATCTAACATGTCCACTTTGAAAGTGCCTCTGTTTGAATAATTGTTTGAAATACTTTTATCAGTGTCCATTGTTCTCCAACTAAAAAATCCCATAGTTTTGTTTTTAATTATTTTCAATTTTGTTTACTAAATGTTTAACCGCTTCCCATTGACCCCACGTCAATTGGAATCTTTGTCTTTGGTTGGTTTCAATATCAACATCAAATCCCTCACCATTTTCCCATTCGGTTATTTCAATGTAATCATGTTCACTACCATAACCAAAACACCATTGTTTAAGTTCTGCGAATAAAGAACGTCTTTCGTATTCATTAACCTTATAGGTTTTTTCATTTTGATGTTTACTATATTTCATTTTTAATTTGTTTAATATGTTTACAATCTTTACCACGTCCGAATCCATGTGCAGGACAACTACAACTCCAAAACCCATCATCGTTCACTACACTATACACATTTCCTTTACTACCATCAACTTTGTATTCTTTTTTCACTTTGGTTTTTGCCATTGTTTTTGGTGAACCATACTGAATCTTATCCCAAAGCTTTTCCAACTCACTCCATTGATACTTCCTATCAACTTCAACCCAACCATCACCATCAGAACTACATATAACATACCACTTGCCACTTATATCACCTTTATAGGATATGGGTGGATAGAACGATTTGAATCTCATACTTTCATTTTTAATAATCATCATTTAAATACTCACCAGCGTTTAGATAATCGTAGTATGCATCCTTACGATATGGATAATTGTTTTCATAACAATCATCACAATAATATCGTGTCGGAATACCATACGCATCATACCTCAACTCTACATAAGCGTTTTCATCTTGCGTTGTTTTGGAACAATCATTTCCACTACAACAAATAACATTTTTGTAATTCATATTTTACCAACTTGATGTATAATAAACTGTGAGTCCATTACGGATTGCGTTACGTGCATCCGCTACGAATTTCAAATCATCTTCCTTTTCACTACCATCCGTTTGTCCGAAAAAGAATCCTGCTGTATTTGGTAATTCATCATCAATGATATCCTGATATAGATTATCCAAATCCTTTGATGTTAAAACTACACAATCTCCATTGAAGTCCGTTGATTTACCACCTTTACTAACATAAAGGTCTTGCATCCATCCATGCAGGTTTGGATGTTTTCTCCAATAATGTAAATCATCCGATTCACTAATCTTTACATTTGTGAAATCCATATCCACTTCCGTTTCAAACTTTGCTTTTGTTGCAATTGCGTACATATCTAATCCCATAATTATTAATTTAAGTTTATTGATTTTAAAATTGATTCTCCTTCATTAACACGATTGATTTGTTGTGCTATCACCTCTTTGGATGTCGCTATAATTCCTCTCAATGATTGACGAAGATTTTTCACTCCGTGATTTTTCTCCGCATCGTTACAAACGGAATCAATTCCATCATTGATAACTTTAATCAAATCCCTATCCTCATCAATCATATGAGTATCCAACATATCAATCATTGCGGCCGCAACTGCGGTTCTGATTTCAATACTAACCTTTTCGGTTTGTTTCATAACATTAATCAAAGTAAGTGCCATTGCAATTCTTTGGTCATTTGTTTTTTCAATTTTGCTTCTGATTTCATTAAACATATTACTTCTTTTTAAAAAATTTACCAATACCTCCCATAATAACCAACGGATAATATAACGGAACATGAACCATACATTGGATTACCAATATGAATTGGAAAGATAAACTATGTCTTTCCGGTCTATCTTCCATTTCCATCAATCGTAATGTTTCCTTAACCATTGGATACGTCAACAATATCCATACTAATAAAATTGTTATTATCATATTATTTCACTTTTGATATTATCCATTTACCATTATCTTTTACCAACATTCTACCACATCGGCGGTTTTTAGATTTTCTCACATTACTTAATGATTGTAAGTGATGAATAAATGAACCACCATTTTCTCTTTTAGATTTGCCTCTCAATACCACATCATAAAATTCTTTGATTTCAGTAAACGTAGCTGGATTATTATTTTCAACAAAATCCAAAATAGATTGTGCTACATATCCCCAATCACCCCTAACCAATCGTTGTTGTTTGTTATCATATTTTTCTTTCATCAACTTTCGTTGCAATTTAGCACTACGCAATGCTTTTTCCTTTAATTGTTTAAGATGTAAATCATAAAATCCCAAACCCTGCATACCCAATGCCATAGCATGTACATTAAATGTTTGTAGATTCTTTCTTTGAATACCCTTACCCTGTCCTGCTGATTTGTAGTTAGGATTTTGTGGGTGAAGGTATATATCAATTCGTTCGGCCTTACGCCAAGGAATGTCATTTTGAGAACCTCTATAATATCGGTCACCCAATACTTTTTTCCTATCACTATGACGGCCTCTCAATACAACCCATCCGAATATTTGTTCTAATGTTTTTTTCACTTCGATAACTTGCTCAATATTCTTCATTGGAATAGTGGCTATGTATGTTGATGTTCTTTTCATAATACTTTTATATTGTGGTTTCATTATTATTTTTTATATCCTACGAAATTGTGTTTGGTTGCCGGTACTAATCCATCTTTTACCATATCAGGGTAAATGTCATTCAACCAAAAGTTTTGTACATTATCCAACTCTCTACAAATCTCTTCATACATTTCATCCAATTCATACCCCTGTCCAAATCCATACGAACATACAAATTTACCCAACACCCTCAACAATGTTTCATTATCTGATTTGTACGCATCATTCATAGCATTAAAGATATTCTTTTTCATTTCATACGCCACCCTATCATTATGTTCGTACATTTCCTTATTCCATGGTTTTGTGATACGAATGCCATCTACGATTTCAATTAATTTTTCTTTACTCATATTTGTTTTTTTATAACTTACTATTGTGTGTTGTCTTTCTAATTCTCTCATTTGTTTTACAAACATATTATTTATTTTATACTTGCTCTAAATAATATTCGGGTTCATTTTCTTTGTAGATGGGTAATTTTGTTTTGAAAAACATTTGTATGTTATATACATCCATCCATTGTACACTTTCCCAATAACCCCTAGTCGTTTTTACGTGTAGATGCCATTTATTAGGTCCACCGAAATCATCGGTAGATTTTACAGCGGCAAGATTACCTTCCTCAATTACACAGGGTTTAATTCCGTTTGACATATACTTTGTTTTAGTTATTAATTATGTTTCATACCTTTACACACACCATAACCACTACGTGCGGCAAGCCGGTTAAGATTATCAGCTACCTCCATAGGAAGGACTTGTATTTCGTTACCTGTTTTGTGGTTAGCTATTTGTACACCACCAACACGTTGTACTGAACTACAATTAACACAATGTTTGTAACCATACTTCACTACTCTCAAAACGGGCATATCACCACCACACTTAATACATTGTGTCATTTCTAATTTAACTTTTACTTTCTTCATATTATTCAAAATTGGGTTTGGTAAATATATTATTAACATTCTCTACATAAGGTACGAACCAACCACGAATAGTTTTGTGAGTTAATCCATCTCTATATTGTTCATCAACCTCATACAAACTATCTTCCAATAATCGTTCAGCATCCATACGAACAATCGTACAAAGAGAATGTATCAATGATTTGATTTGTTTTTCACTTCGTTCACCACTCAACCAATGACGATTATCATCTGAAAACATATGTGAGTAATCGTGCTTCTTAATCATATCAAAATACTCATTCAACATACTATTTTCATTATACACATCCGTGTCATTGTTCGGGTCATTACTGAAATACTCATTAAACTTATTCATATTATTTATTTTTGCGAGCCCAATTACGACTCTGTTTTTTCTTTTTATCAACAACTACTCTTTGACGGAATCTACCATCAAAAAGACCAGCCTCAAGCTGGTCCTTTCTTTTTGAACTATTACTTAATCTTTTCACTTTGTTTTTCATAAACACTAAATTTAGAATCCATTGGAATGATGAATGCGTTATTTGCTGTATCAATTTTGTTACGAACTTTCTTAAACTTCAAACCTACGATAACACCTTGCTCATCCAAATATCTCATATCGTATTCATCACCATCAATTACTTTGTAACCCATAAATGATGTTGGTAATACTTTACCTTCAAATACCATAGCCACACGTCCGTTACCTTTATTCAACAAATCCAAACATTGAAACATATTGTGCCCGCTGAATGAATATGTTAAGTCATAGTTAGGATAGAATTGTAATAAACCAAATCGTTTAGCTACTTTCGTATAATCATAGAACTGAACATCATCAAACAATTCAAACAATACTTTACCATTGTGTTGGAAACGGGTGGGTTCAATATCAGATGTACCATTGATACGAACTGAAAATCTCATACCATTTGTTTCTGCTTGATATTTAGCTTTCTCAATTTCGGTAACTAACCAACCCATAAAGAATTCTCTATGTTCAAAGAATAACTTTGTTTTAGCGATACGTGCTTTATTGATTGCGTTCTTCTTAACATCAATACGATTGTGTCCACTTTCACTCAAACAAGCCGTTCTACATTCTTCGGTACTCATAGGACACACATTGTAACCACTCATTGAAGCCGGTGCCAAATACAAAATGTATGTAGCTTCATTATACTTTAAACCTTTAGCGATTTTAGATGAAGATGCCACACTACCTAAATAAGAAAGACCGGTTTGTTTTTTAGCATTACCGATTGTTGTAAATTTCATTGTACTCATATACTTAAATTTTTAATGATGATTATTATTAACTGATTATTCATTGAATTAGTTCCTACATACAGGTCCCAATCCATATTCAATACTATCCGAATCGGTAAGTGTTTTACCACATTTCAAACATTTGCCCAAATGATATATTTCAACACTATTTGAGAGTAATTCGTATTTCATATCTCTCAATTGTCTCAACAACCAAGCAACTGCGGTTGCGGCGGGAGTTGATATTGTTTCCAATTGATTTGTTACTTTGTGCCTACGAACAATGTTACCATCTTTAAAGTAACCAATATACCCAAAGTTCAAATAACCCTTTTCAACTTTAATGTGAATGAAACTTTTTTCTTTGAAAGGTACCTGTGAAATTTTGAAGGTATAATCTTTGCCCGTTTTCATACTCTTAATTGTGAACGGAGCACCATTCAATTTTTTACCATCAGTATTAAATAGGTTACTCAAATGATTGGGTGTAATTTTGTGTAATTTACTCATAACATACATTTTAGACATAAAAAATGGGGCAATATTCACCCCTCTATAAAATTGATTTGAACTTTACTTCGTAAAGATACGACTTTTTTTGTTACTGGCCAAATGTTTATCAAAAAAAGTTTATTGACAATCAACGAGTTATGAAATTGCCCCTATAACCTAAATGCGTAAGTCATTGATTGTCAATAAACTTTTTTTCCATTGACAATCAACGAGTTATGCCTAACCCATTGAAAATCAACGAGTTAGGCATATCCACTATTTCATCATATTATTAATTTTTATAATATGATACTATGTTATTGAATGTATGGGTTATATGGTTGCGCCCAAAAATCTTCATCTTCAATCAATTCATCCGTATCACAATAACGATATAAACTTTTATCACTATCATAATAAACTTCACGACCATCATCATCCTGCCATTCCAAATCACCCTCAAGCAACGATTCAAAATCTTCACCACCATTTTTCACTTCGTAACAACCGCAAAATCCACAGCCCGGTTCTTCGTATGTTAGTTTAAACGAAAGTGTTGGATATAAAGTTGAAACATAGTTTACCCAATTTATGTTTGGTGACCATGCAGTATCATAATGAACCAAAAACATTCCTTCTTCTTCATCCGGTATATAACTTTCTGCAACATCCCACTTTGTACCCCAATTTTCCAATCTCCAATTATACCAATCACTATGCCCATACTTATCAACCAATTCAGCAACATACTTTTCATGTGCCTCTTTACCTTCTGTATCGGTTTCATCACCTCTCCACATTACAGGGGAAGTCATTTCTTCCAATTCTTTTGGGGTTGGTAGTAGAATCCGCATTGTGAAATCTTCATTTCCATTTTCATTCACTACGACCGTCTTACTTTTAAAGTCATCAATTGATTTTTGGTCCCCATCAACGATTAGACTGTTTGAACACCAATTTGGCATGTTATTTGTTTTTAATTTTTAAGGTAATATAGAATCTCCGGCCTGCAATGTACACCTACTTACTGCATTAACCCAATTATCGTAACTTTTTAATTCGGCATGATGTAATACCATTTCATTTTTAAAACTACCATCCTTTCGTAAATACATTACATCGTAAAATAGATTTTTTGGTTCTGTAATTCTTGTTTCGATGATAAACTCTTTGGGAACTTTATCTACGAAATCAGAACCATTGTATCGTAATCTAACCAACCCAGCCCAATCTCCATTAACAAATTCTTCGGTCCAAGACTCAACAATTTCATACATTGCTATGGTTTGTGGATAAATACAAACATTAATGTAACGATGTTCTGTTTTTTCTTTAAAGTTCTTTATCATTATGGTATCATTGTATGATTTGTTACTAACTCCAATCGTATGGAACCATCTTCATTAATCCAACCCTTTATTTGAAAGGTAGGATCTTTAGGATGTCCACTTGCCAAATACCCAACCATATCAGGTCCTTCACCTAGTCCTGCATCCTCTCTATTTAACTTTTGTAATTCAACCGTTTTCTTAATCATTTTTTGCTGATGTGGTAATACAATCTGTTCAGTCTTTATATTAACATTACTGATAGAATTGAATCTCAAATGTCCGGCACCAATTAGGTCACCCATACTCCGAATGTATTTATCATCCGGTACTCCATCAACCTTTGCTTTTTTTGTTTTTCTTTCACTACGCATTTTTTGTATTCTACCCTGCGTATAAATTGCTCTTGTTGTTCCTGCGAATCCCATATGTTTTTTTATTTATTGTGTATAATATCAAAATCGTGACAAGTATTATTAAGGTAATCAAAGAATGTTTCAACATCCTTCATCTGATAGTTTACTATTGTATATTTTTCCCAATTCCCAGATGTATCAATATTGGTAAAATCAACATCGTAACTATCTCCAACATTTTCTTTATATCTATAAATCACAACTTCCCAATTACCCGAATAGTGTTCATTATAAAATAGGATTTGGTACTCTGTTGGTTTAACGTGAACATTTCTGATTTGTATCAATCCTACTGGATCCCTGATACCTTCAATCGTTTCAATATTTTCAATTGTTAATTTCATTTTATAGTTGTTTTTAGTGCATCTTCAAAGGTTGATAATACATTTTGAATGTGATTGAAATAATCCAAAGTAACTCTATGTTCAGGAGCATTTCTATATCTTAATTTATAATACCAATCTTTATCGTGATTATCCCACTCTTTGTGCTTACTCATTTCAATCCAAGTAAAACTCTTTGTGGGTGCACCCAAATCTTCAAACTGAAATCTTATAGATGATACATCATCGTCATGAACACTCTTACAAACAAATCTATCGTTCACAAATGTGTGACCAATTACTTTTTCTTTGTTTTTAATTTTTAACATAAAAAATTAGTTTATACAATCTTCAAATGCGTAATGGTATGCATCAATTATACCATGTCCTTCTTTGATATACTCTTTTGCTTTTTTCTCAACTTGCTTTTCTACTCCCCAATCCTTTGCATCTGAAAGAATCATTTGAATGTCCTGCTTTTGTTCATCTGTTATTTGCATATCATTTAAATTTAAAAATTATTAAATACTTTTATATACTCTTTGTTTAAGTTTTTACAAAGTTTTTTATCTACACCATTATTGAACTTTTGGTAATCATGTCCGAATGTTAGATACGCCTGTATTTCATCAGCAATAACTTTATCGGTATATCCCATTTGAATAAGGTTGTTTCTGAATGTAGTGTATTCCTTCAATGGTATTGTATCGGTTATCTCATTGACGAATGATTTATAGTTTTTATTCGTTGAGTATAATCCATGACATATTTCATGTTTGAATGTATCACCTTCCGTATTTGCAGCACCAATTACATATGCTTTACCATCACCTTTCATTGTACGAATTTCCCAATATATTTTATACATAATGGCATCATATGGCGTTTCAAATTTATCAATAGTATCATAGCAATTGTGTAACACATCAAACGGAATATTAAATCCACTCCAATCACTACCATAACTAAAACCTCTACCATATTCTTCACTATACCATTTCATATAATCCCACATACTAAAATGCTTTCCACAAAAATTAGGATTAGGTGACTCATAAAACTCCTGAACTCTACAAAACATCATTGCTCTATCGTAATTATTTTCTATAATAACGGCAAACACATTTGGTTTCACTTCGGTTATTTTGTAATCTATATTCATATCTTCATATTTTAAAAAAAGAAAAAGGGGTGACAAATGCCACCCCAATTTTCAAATCACCATTAACTACTACCAAACAATAGTTTCGTCTGCGGATTGGTCATCATTCACTTCATTGAAGAGTTGAGAACCGTCTTCGGTTTTAATATATTTCTGAACAAGTTGTTTCACAAACACACGCTCACTATCCAATCCACCATCATTACTGAAATAAGGAAGGATTGCAATCTCTGCTGCTTCCATCAATGTGAAACCATCATAGATGAGTCCGGCAGCCTCAACATTCACACGGGTAGAGATAATGGTAGAAACCTTACTCATATCCGTTTTGATAAGTTGACGGGTTGTTTCAGCGATTTCAGCGAGAGCGTTCAATGAATAATCATCCGCTTCAGGGAATTTGAATTTCAACAACTCATATTCACTTTGCTTATCCAACAGGTCCATCTCAATAGTTACGAAACGATCGAGAAGGGCTCGGTCCATAACACGGGTTGCGGTGTACTCATTACCTACGTTTGCGGTTGCGATGAATGTAACACCACTTGCAACTTTTACGATAGGTGAATCAATAGCCTCGTCCAAACGGAGATACCTTTGTCCCTGGTCCAACACAGTCATAAGGATATTTGCAGCTTCTGGATGTGCACGGCTCAACTCGTCAAGCAAAATGATTGCGTTAGGAGTTTTGATTGCTTTAACGAAAGCCGATTCACTAAAGAATGTACCGGTCTCTTTGTTAAAGTGTGTGTTACCAATAAGGGTAGCACGGGCATCTTGCGTAGCACCCAAGTTGAAATAGAAATCAGGACGCTTTAGGGATTTAACCAATGATTGAGCGGCAAGTGTCTTACCACAACCGGTGGGGCCTAACATCATAATGTTCTTACCACGTACTGCTGAACGAAGAAGATATTTCCACTTCAATGATTCAATGAACAAACCTTCAGGTTTCAGTTCAGCACCTTTCTCATGGATAAACTGCTTCAACGCATCATGTGTTTCAAATGCTTCACTTACACTATCACACGCATTATCATCAATTACATTAGCCAACTTTTTGAATTCATCCATCTCAACCAATTTGTAGGTTACGTTACCAGTCTTACCCACATATCCACGAAGTGCTTTGTTTTCAGTATGAGCTTCTTTCATTTTAGCCTTACTGATACCGGCAACCTTTTGAGTAACATCACCTGCGGTATTCATCAATGCAAACGAACGTCCAATCTGAATACTTTTGTAACACTCATCTGTGAATCCAATGTTTGTATCCACTGTCTTACGAGTACTTTTACGTGTACTCACACGCTTTGCAGTTTTACGAGCCATAGTTTTTGTTTTAGTAGTTTTGCTGACAATTTTCTTTTTCATGTTTTAATTTTTGGTGATTTATTATTAAACTATTTTTATTAAAAAAGGGGAGTCAAACTCCCCTTTTGATTATCTCTCTTTTTTAAGGAACAATTCGTTCATCGTTTTTGCAACCTCAAACATATTTTCTACGTTTATGTATTTTGCATCGGGTCCATAACTCTCTCTGAATATTTCCCAATCGGATGAATGTTGGAAACGTTCTTCACTATACTCCGTAATAAAGTAAGAAAGAATACTCATACCATTTGATTGCATCTTCTTCACTTGCTTACGGGTATGTTTTGCAGCAGTTGTACCACCATAACTAATTTCATCACTACCTGTGTGAATTGAGTATGTTGGTTGTCCATCCGAAAAGTTTAAGAAATAACTATCCGTATCATTTGTAGATGGGATAAGTTCCTTCATAATTGCTTCAAAACACAAACCTTCAGGTGTTGTATTTGTACATTCAAGTGCACTCATATAGTGAGCAAATTGTTTGAATGTACTCTTACGACTATCGTGTACTAATACAACGTATGGCAATGGTCTACTACCACTATCGGTTGAACGAATTGATACTTGCGTATTGATGTTACGTGCCATTTCACAAGCCTTAACAATAGCGACGGTAGATACAATCGCTTTTCTCAACTTACTACCACTCATTGAGCCGGAGTAATCTATTGAGATATGTAGGTTTGCTTTTTTGTATTGGTCAACATCACGTTGATAAAATACATTATCGTTATCAAATCCAAGCGATGCAACCATACGTCCATCAATCTTACCCTTCTTCAATCTACTGAATATTGTTTCACGACTCTCATTACGAATTTGTAGTTTCTTACCCAACAAAGTACCCAACATAGTACCACGCTTCACTTCATCAATATATGGTGTATGTACTCCATCTTCTGACCAACGTCTATTGGTGAATGGAAAGTCCGAACTCTCTAATAGTTTGGGTGTAAGGTTCTTCACTACGATACAATCAACACCCTTACCAATCGGTGTACCATTATCACGTGTATAATCAGAACCAACACGTACCAACTCCGTACCAGATTCCTGAATATCTTCCAACTTCTCACTCTCCTGCTTTGTTATCGTTTTCTTCTTCAGATTACCATTAAGAAAGTCTTTTTGCTTTTGGAACTTTTTAAGTAAAGATTGAAGAGCGGATTTAGATAACATATCCTTTCCTTCACCATCACTATCGGGCGTCGATGTTGATTGCGAACTATTCTGACCTTGCACATTCGCATCACCATTTGCACCACCCATATCATCGTTATTACCATCACCCATTTCGTTTACATCCGCATCACCATTTTGTGGTTGTCCATCAGGGTTGTTACCATTACCCTTACCTGCGCCGGTTTGTTGTTGGTTTTCCGTAACATGCTTCAGTATTTCGGAAACAATATTGATAGATAGTTCTAGAGAATCTTGCGATGTTTTCAATCTACTGATGTTCTTCAAATCCAACATACGATATATAGTACGAAGTCCTTTCAGTTTGGATAGATTTGTTTCACTATTCAATAGGTTGATAATTCGGAACATATAACTATCAATCGTTTCTTCCGTAAACTCATCGGATTTGATACCTTTGGTTACAGATTTATCATTGAAATAATGTTCATACATAGAAAGATAATAATCTCTATAACCAGGAGCGGAATTATATATGTAATGATCAATACGTCTATCTTCAATCCAATTGGTCAATCCCTGAATAACATTGTGTACTTCATCCGTTAGATTTCCATACTTACCAACTTTACCTGTGGTAAGATAAATATCTTTCATTTGAGATGAATACTTTGGGTATCTACCATCAATGAAATCCGATATTGATTTTGCAACATAGTTCTCATCGTAGATATCAACGGCTCCTTCAAGTTCTGCTTTTTGTTTTTGGTATTGAATGTTTCTAATCAGAGATTCTATACCACCTTTAACGTTGGATAGTGCTGCCAACATTTCAAAATCGGAAAGTACAATGTGTGAACCTTCGTGTAATGCCAACCCAACCGAAACGTCAAAGTTATCATCCACATCAGCGGAAAGGATAACACGCTTACCATCCGTTTTACTATCACTCTTTGTTGCGAATGAAACGGGAATAGATTTGTTCGTTACGATTTGAACGAAATTTGAAATAGCCCTACGAACCGATGCCAATTTGTAAAGGTTATGGGTTTTTTTATACGCATCCAAATCTTTCTTTTGGAACGACCCGTATTCTTCAAGATAGTCAAATGATGTATCATAGTCATCATACCAAAAAGATGAAGCATAATTCTTCACCTTACCAACTGCGGATTTGTACCAACTCATAACAATAAATTTGTGTGATTAATTTTTGAATATATGTAAATATACGACTTTTTTTTCAAATGGCCAAAAAAATTTTAAACTATTTTTTAACCCATTGACAATCAATTAGTTACGCATAAAAAAAGACCTACATATGTAAGTCTTTGATTATCAATGAGTTATAAAACCCCATTTATAGGGTAAAATCTTCACTACTTTTAAGTCCTTTTGTACTTTGTGTTTTATTACCTACGACGGTAATTTTTGTTTGTGTTTGTTGTTTTTGTTCTTTCAAAATTTCTCTTATATCTTCGAGAACTTTTAATATCATATCCAACTTTGTTTCTACTGCCATAACTTATTCTGTTTCTTCTGAAATAATTGTACCATATTGTTGCGCTGCTTTTGGATTTCTTTCCATAAAGATTTCATACGCAACTTGATATCTACCCAATTCAATTTGAGCAGGGAATAATTCATCATAAAGAGAATCACATCTCTTTTGTAGAGAATCAATTGTTTGTGCTTTTGCAATATCACCACCTGACATAGCATGTGCATCTACCATATGATGGATTAGATTATCTCTTTCACTACGCAATTTTGTTAATTCTTTTTGTTGTAGGTAACATATCGTCAATGCAGATACTGCACCCAACCCTACAATTAATTTCTGATACTTTTTAATAAACTCTTTCATAACTTTTTAAATTTTAAATATTAATTAGAAGTCACCTTCGGTGTGGACTCGGTTATCATCCCATCCATCTCTTCCGGCGGATTTAGTTATATCCTTATCCCAGTTTAGGAAATCTTCACCTTTATAATCGGGATGATTTTTTTTCATATTATCAATACCCCTTACCCAAAGGATGGCAATGATAGCTGCAATAGCAATGGAAAACAAAATAGCAAACATAAAAACATATATTAAATGGTTAGTAATCCTATTAATCCCACCACCCTCTCATATCCGTCCCATCGTACTTTTTTCCAAATTTCTTTGAATATTTAGTACCTTTAAAAATCTCCCACAATTCAGTCCACTCCGCATCTTCTATTTCCCGTGCTCTTTCAAATACTTTACGATTGTGTTCTTTTTGTTCTGGAGTATCTCTATCAATCATAAAACCATTCTCATCTATTTCCCAATCCCATCTACTCAATTCTCCCAATTCAGCCTCCGCACGTTCAACATAATTATCTTCTCTATTGTTACGAATCAATTCCAAAGCACGTCTCATAGATTTAATCTTTGGTTCTCTTGTTTCCGTAACTTCAAACCCCTTCTCACTCATTCCCTTTTCCATTATTGTTAAAGAACGTTGAAACATATCAAGTGTGAATCGGTAATCCCACCATTGGTGTTGCCACAATTCCTTTCTGAATCTCCAAATGTTTTTTAAGAACAATGGAATATCATAACGGAATAACGCATAGGTTTTATATAACCAATGCTGATGCCAAATTAACCTTTTCAAACTTTTACTAAAGCTGTCTGTGAATCGGATGTCCATAACTATTTGTTTTTTATTTTTTACTGAATAAATCTGAAAGTTTTTTTCCTTCTTTTATTATTTTTCCTGTTCTTTCATCCATCGTTGGTGCTCGCCACATTTCGAAGCCAATCCAAACTGATGTTAATACGAATCCAATTACAAATCCAATCATAACTTATTTTTTATATTTTTTTACAATATTGTATCTACGATGTCTTTCTTCCTCACTCAAAATTTGGTCAGGTGAGTATGTGTGTTCTATATTAACTTTCACACAAACTTCAGGCAATTTGTGATTTCTAAAATAGTTGTTAATATAACCTATTATATTTGCTGCTCCGATTGGATTGGCAGAATGTACATAGATAGTTGGTAACTGAATATTTTTGTTCATTGCTTCCGTTACCAAAAATCTAGCACAATCCATACCCGTCTTTTCAGGTATCCTTTCATAATTTAATTCATAATTAGGTTTTACGTTGGTATAATATTCTACCATTGCACCTTCACCCAAATCGTGATCCAAACTTATTACTTCGTAGTTCTCCAACCCATGCATTTTTATATGCAAAATAAACTCATCATAATTTCTAACCACTTGCCAATTTCCTTCGGTCGGTATTCGAACATCATCTAAATACAACCATATTTTTTCTTTCTTCATCATAAAAAGTTTATTTCTTTTGAAATAAAATCGTAATCAAATGTTATTGGGTTATTATAAACTTCATAACTCAAATTACAATTACACCCATTAAAAGCATATCCCCATTTTGTTGGTTTATAACCATACGCTTCGTGAATATGACCGCTAAAATGTAGTTGAACATTCAATTCATTCAATCTTTGATATAAATTTGCACATCCTACATTTTCATTTGTGTTTGATGCTCTATCACAATACCCATATATTGGTGTATGGGTTATTACAATATCAGCATCCTTCGGTATCTTATTCCAAATCTTAATAGCATCGTGTCCTCTATCAACATTAAATGCCCAATCATATCCAAATGTTGGTGAGTATGGGGATCCCCAAATTTTAATATCATCTATTGTTATGTAATTATTTTCTAAATAAAAAACATTAGATGCTAATTCTGAACCCAATAATACTTCCAACCATTGTGGTTTTCCCATAGATGGAATTCCTTCATAGATTTTTCTATCAAAAAAGCTAGATTTTCTTTGAAATAGTTCTTCGGATTCAAAACTCAAGTCATGGTTTCCTGCTATAAATACTTTATTGGTATAGTTATCAATTCCATTGAACCACTTTATAAAACGTTCAACTTCACTCTCTCTACCAATAGATGAAATATCACCACTATGTATCAGTAAATCACCACCCGGCAATTTACCATTAAGTTGGTTGTGCTTATTGTGTGTATCGCTAATATGTGTTATTCTCATTTTCATAATCTTTTTTTCCTACATACTGATAGGCATCCCATATTTGCCCCAAAGCATATTTTATTCTAAATTCAATTTCTTTATCAGCTTTTGACAAAGGATGTTCTACACAATGGTCATTTAATGTACACGCTATAACATGCAATCTATCCATTAATTCTAAATAGTGACCAGCATTAATTTCTATTTTTTCCATAATCAAATATAAGTAAAAAACAATAAAATACAAAATATTTTTTTTCAGTTGTTTTGTAGAAATTTATTCTAAAAATATATAGATTATCAGAACAATATTCTGCAAAATAATATAAATATTATCTATTATTTTTTTAGTTTTATAATATTTTTCTATATTAGAAATATGTGTTGATTATTGATAATAAAGAAGAATATATATTATTACTTAAGGGTTACTACTTATTTTTAAACTAAAAAAAGTAAAAATGAACAAAGATCAAGTATTAGGTATTTTAAGACATGTATTGACATTTGTTGGTGGTATTGTAATCGCCAAAGGTTTAATCGATGAATCACTCTACACAGAGTTAGCGGGTGGTGTTGCAACATTAGTTGGAACAGTTTGGTCAATCGTTTCAAAAAAGTAATTTGATTTCTTAACCAAAGAAAAGGCCGGTTTTATACCGGCTTTTTTGTTGCCCCTCATGGATTCGAACCACAACAAACAGAATCAAAATCTGTCGTACTACCGTTATACTAAAGGGCAATATACCCTCCAAAAATGGTGTTTGGAAGGTTAGTAATTGAAAAACACCTATTTCTCTTTCGGCCTAATACTAACAGGCCCATGAGCGGATAGCCGGAATCGAACCGACATCTCCTACTTGGAAGGAAGGAGTAATAACCATTATACGATATCCGCTTGTGCTGTAAGGGAAGGATTCGAACCTTCACGCAGAGATTCAACAAAAGGCACATTTGCTGCAGCTTGTGGTCAACCCATACCTTTTATCTATTTCTATATCTGCACCCACGAGACGAGTGGGAGTGTCTGCCATAAACAACGCGTCTGTTATTTAATTTCACCACCTTACAATCTGCGGAGAGACAGGGATTCGAACCCCAGATACCTTTCAGTATGCCGGTTTTCAAGACCGGTGCATTCAACCACTCTGCCATCTCTCCTGTTGGATTTAGAAAATATTGTGTTCTTTGTCTATCCTACGTTTTGCCTCTTCTGCCTCTTTATATACCCTAACCCACGTTAAGAATATATCTACAGGTGCCAATGCCCAACACATGATTGCGATTGCCATAGTGTCCATAGCAGGAGTAATTCCTAATCCACCCGCTCTAACATCTTTATTCCATCTTCTGGAAGCCATAACTATGCAATACAAAAATGTGATTGCATAATAACAAATAAATACTTGCATAACTTTTTCTTTTTTTTTAATTGTATAATATATCTCTAATTTTAACACTTAACTGCCCATCTCTTTGGTGTGCATCCTGCTCCCAAGGTCTATCATCATATGATACTCGCGTTGGATCAATCGTTTCGTTTTCCCATATAACATATCCGTTTGCTAAATCATATTGCAACTGACCTGAATTATATTGTAATATGTGAATTATTTCATGTGCTATGATGGTTATAGCATCCTCTCTATCCAATTCATCAACAAACAAATAATAAACACCATTATAATATCTAATATGTGCCTTTAGTTCTCCATCAAAGTTAGATTTTGCAGCATCACTTAATGATTCCATTCTAACTAACACACCATCAACTCCGGCCATATCCAATCCAACACTCAAAACGGTATCATAGTAATTAATACTAGTGTAATTTATTACCATATTATCTTCACTTAATACAACCTGATTGAATGGTTTATCTTCATTTGAAAATGCATTACACCCAATAAACATTGAAATTATAATCAATACAAATATTGATGAATATAATAAGAATTTTTTCATAAAATTTAATTAAGCGTAATCTGGTGTATTTCCATGTTCTACAATATAGTTCACAGTTTCACTATGTACTAAATGTCTATGCTCATTATATATTTTAACTCTAACACCTGATTCTTTTATCTGCTTTATTTTTTTATGAGCATCTTGTATAGATTCGCATTCTATTTCTTCAACATATAGTATGTTATTTTCTTTCTTTATTAGTTTCAAAACCACATTAAAAGTCATATTATCATTTGGTTGATAATCTTTCAATGCTATTGGGTTTTTTAAAATGTACTTATTACTTTCTCTCTTTTTCATTTAAAATGTTTTAGCCAGATTTTACGTGTTTTGTTAGTATATATATTTAATAATTTTTGATTTGTATAAACATTAATCCAATTAAATTTATTTGTCAATTTAAGTTTTCTAACCATATCACCACTATCGGTTGGAGATGCTTCGAACATTGGATTACTCCATGGAATTTCATCGGAAACAACTATTGGAACTCCCTGACTCAACATATCAGCCGCCACTATATTAAATGTTTCTGAAAATGAAACTTGCATTCCAATATCAATTGTCGAACATAGTTCAATAAATTTTTCTCTCGGTAACCAATCGTGATTTATCAATCTGTGACCAGAATCGTAAATATGACTAAAAATACCAATTAAATTATTTATAACCGATTCACCTCTCTGTTCAACTCTTCCAGAATTTATATGGAATCGAAGTTTTTTTCCTATTGATTCTGCAAATTCAATTGCTGCTAATGCCTGTATCACATGATTTTTCATAGGCCTCACTGCTCCAAAACAAGCGATATCTATATATTCATCTTTTTGGGAGTAGGTTTTTCTTTTCCAAACAATAGGATATGAATTTGGTAAAAGTATAACCTTTTCTTTAAGGTATTCATCACCCCAATATGTTTTAGTTTTAACAAAATTCCGAACATCTTTCAATGCTCTTTTGGAATTTGGTGCGATGATTACGTTAGGAAATTCTATATAATCACCAATCCAATCAAAAGCTATTCCTTCGTTACCCAAAAATGGTATCTCACTATGTAAACGTATTATCCATTTTACGTTTGGATGTAGTTTACATAAAACACTAAACTTCGATGGTACAACCCATAACGCCTCTATAATAACATGCGTTGGTTTATACTCCGATACCTCTTTATCGATTTTATTATTATCTTCAACAACACACATTTTACTATCAATACCTGCATTCAATAACATCTCGTGCATATATGTTGCCGAATTATACAATCCCGTACTTAAACTTTTATTAGTTCCATGTTTTTGTACGTTATAGTCAACTCTCCTTCGGAGAATGAATAATATCTTTTTTCCGGCCATAAAATGATTATGAATTTTAATAAATAAAGGTAATCATTCATATATACGGATTATAATAAAAAATATTATTAATTTTATATTATTTTTTTATGTGGACCCACCTGGGCTCGAACCAGGGACCTAATGATTATGAGTCATTTGCTCTAACCGACTGAGCTATAGGTCCAAATGTGGAGAAGAAGGGAGTCGAACCCATGACCCCTTGAATGCAAATCAAGTGCTCTAGCCAACTGAGCTACTTCCCCATTACATTATCGTTCTTTAACTATTTTATGCTTTTAAATTTTGTTTTGTGGCAACATTGCCAGTTAATTTGTTTTCTAACTTGTCTAATCTAGAATCTAATTGGGAGTAAATATCTCTTTCAAAATCATCAATTCTTCTACCGATATTATTATCCAATTCATCTACTCTTCTATGTAATGCTCCTACTTCTGATTGCATATTCTGATATATAGATGATTCTCTAATATCAAAATCTCTCACAGCATTTGCTAATTTTCCTACCTTAACGAAAGTGTAAATAGCAACTATTGCAAGTGCAATAACCACCACCAACGCTATCCCTAAAATGAATGATAGTATTTCCATAATTTGTTTCTCCTTATATGTCAAAGAACGATAATGTGTGCCCCCAACGAGAATCGAACTCGTACTCGCTTTTTCGGCGAACAGGATTTTAAGTCCTGCGTGTCTACCTATTCCACCACAAGGGCATTTCTTAAAGAACTAAATGTAAGATAGAAATATTTTTCAACATTTCCAAATCTTTTTTGTCGGGGAAGCAGGATTCGAACCTACGACCTCATGGTCCCAAACCATGCATACTACCGGACTGTACTATTCCCCGATGGTAGCCTCGCCAAGAATCGAACTTGGATCTGGAGATTAGAAGTCACCCGTTCTATCCATTGAACTACGAGGCCATATGTGAACACAATCACTTTACATCTTCAAGTGCGAGCGGTTGCCGAGCTAATTGCATATACAACCGAATTGTGTTTTGCGGAATGGACGAGACTCGAACTCGCGACCTCCGCCGTGACAGGGCGGCATTCTAACCAACTGAACTACCAATCCTTTTTACAGGTGGGACTAACCTGCTTCAGATGTGTACACCATCCATTAAAGTCCTTTTGAGCCAGAGACAGGACTCGAACCTGCGACCATCTGATTACAAATCAGAAGCTCTACCAACTGAGCTACTCGGGCATTTTGTAGCCTCGCACGGAGTCGAACCGAAATCTTCACCGTGAAAGGGTGACGTCCTAACCATTAGACGACGAGGCCATAATTGTAACCAATATATACAAAATTTGTTACAATACCAAATTATATTTTTACCAAATGGTCTGCCGCATAAGTTGCGATTGGACCAAGTGTTTTATACCTAACCGAATATCCCATACCCTCAACCATACCAACTGCTTGCCGTAGAACCTCATTGGATTTGTATTTAGGGTCAGGATTAATATCAATATCAATCCATTTCACTTTGGGTAATCCTGCTTTTTTTAAATGTTCTGCAACTTCTACCGCATACCACACTTCATTTAATAATCTAATATTCCTTGTCGGTTCTACAGGAGTTTTCCAACGATTGTATAGTACGTGTGCACCTTTACCATTTTTATACAAAGCGACTACTATGGCATACACAGTCTTATCTACAAAATTTTGCGAATCACAACCTATTAGGATTTGAACATTCTCATTTGCTGATAGATAGTGATTAACATATTCTACTAAATCCACCTCTTCTGCGGAATACAATTTCTTATATACCATATGACATTATTTTAACGAACAACTACAATAGGAGAACTTACTATACCACCATCATTATGCTCCGCATCCACTTTTATAAGTATTTGCTGATTTGTATTTGTCACTTGTACATCTTCTTTTGGTTTGAGACATGCTGCCAACACCACCAATAATAAACACATTATAAATAAAAACTTTTTCATACCTTATAAATTAATTGTTACTGAATATTTTTTACTTCCTTGTACCCCATTTGGGAATATAACCATTACATCTTTCCAAAGCTTTCCATCTGTACTAATTTTGATGTGATACTTTTCAATTGTATTATCTTCTTCCGATTCAAAATCCAATCGAACCGACTTACTACTTATTCTTCTAACTGATATGGATTTGAACTTAATCGGTAATGCTATTTGTAGGACACTTATTTCTGTCCAATCATTACTAACTCCATTCAAACACACCGCTCCACTTTGTCTTTTAACTTTTATACTTACGGCATTTGTACTCATGTTCGGTAACAAAATCATACTAGTTACATTTGCAGAAAGTGTTGTATCTTTTACTCCACCCGTATAATTAAATCTAAATGTTGTTTCACAATTAACTTTGTTTGTTAACTTCACTACATAGTTTGTGCCGGACCAACCCATTGCTTCTATTCTAAATAGTGCATTCTCTGCAGAACTTTGTGATTGACCAAAAAGGGTTACTAAAATAAACGATAGGGACAGGATTAATTTTTTCATAACTTAATTTTTAATTTTTATTGTACAAAATATCTTAAATTGATTTTACCAACAATTATACTTATCAAATAAAATCCATTATCTTCCGATTTACTTCTAACCACATCAATTGTACACCACTCATTTGTTTTTAAATCCTTTGCGGTGTATCTGGATCCAATTAGTTTATCGGTGTTGATTTGTTGAATCTCATCTTTATAAATTCTATATATAGTTGGTTTTTGTGCCTGTATTGATACAAAGTTTTCTTCAATGACAACCGTTATATTTGTAGTTGCATTTTTTTGGTATATATCCCAAGCATTAGTGTATTCATTCTTCACATAAAGTTCAGTCGAAACTGCCTTATAGTAAGCTTCGTTGGTTTGTGCAGAACCTATCAATAGAATCAGAGATAAGATAATTGTTAGTAACGTTTTTTTCATTTTGTTTTTTTTAAATATTAAAATTTTTACTTTTGTGTGACCGGAGAGAATCGAACTCTCACATAAAGTGCCACAAACTTTCGCCCTACCATTAGGCTACAGTCACCATATCAAGTAGAGGTGGGTACAGGGTTCAAACCTGTGTGGAAGGTTTTGCAGACCTCCGCCTAATCGCTCGGCCAACCCACCACTACCTATTTAATTTTTCAATGCATTCATCTACTTTATCTCTCAATCTACCACCAACTCCCCAATCACCATCAACCTGTACATGTCTCCACATTGGTATTCTGGGTTTCATCCATTTGTATTGGTGGTCTAACTTCATATCATCAATTGAAATCCAATTAGATACTTTATTATCTTTAGCCCACTTTACAATTTCAGATGCTCTTTCCCATTCTGCAGAAGGTCTACTCATTCTATTCCATAAGTCCTGATGTGTTGTTATATCCACAATAGGTGCGTAGATACCATAGTATTGGAAGATACGTCTTAATTGAAGAAAACCAAAATGCTTTCTCCAATCAGAACTAACCACTAGTGATGCATTTGTTTCATCAGTTATCTTTTGTAATGCATCACAATCTTCATGCACCCATGGATATGGTATATTATATTCCATACCATCGTTGTGCATTTGAACTCTACCATCACCCCATGTTCCCCATGCTAAAGGTCCATCAATATCTATGAATATAATCTTACGTCTCATTTTACCAACTTTGAATAATTAACATTGCATCGGTTACATCTTCATCCCGTAACCAACCCACTACATCGCCCTTTGCTATCGGATTATCGTAATGAATCTGATTATCCTTTAATACTGCCATTTCGTATAAACCCCTATCATACCCATAAGATGATGAATGTCTAACTACTGAAACCCCATATCCGTTATCAAATTCCAATCGAGATACAATCCCATCCGAATGTATAGGATGTGGTTTAAATACTAAATCTTTGAATGTTTTCATTTTAATTTTCTTTTTTATTATTTGATTTTACAGCTCTTATTATTAAGAGAATTAATCCTACCAATGTTCCCACTGCCTGCCCTCGTTGCCACCCTTCTTCGGGTGTATCGGTTGATTGGAGTAGTACCATTCCACATATAAACGTAATGCCATATACGTTCCAAAATATCAACCATAAACCATATATTATGCCAACAACTATTCCAATAGGTAAAAATACAACCATCATTATTTTTTGAATGGTATCGGTTTCTTTCCACAATTGTTTTAATTCGTTTAGCATATTTTTCCATTTGCACCCACACCAAGATTCGAACTCGGAACAGCGGTTTTGGAGACCGTTATGATACCATTTCACCATGCGGATGTTTTATGTTTTATAGTTTATATGTCAGTTTTAACCTGACACCTTTACTACAAAACATAGTTGGAATAGTGGGAATCGAACCTACAACCTTCCGCGTATCAGACGGATGCTCTAACCAATTGAGCTATATTCCAATGTATAAAATAAAAAACCCCTAAACAATCGTTAAGGGGTTTTAATTATTTTAATAAATAAATCATCCTTAACAGGGCACAGAAATTTCCCAAATAATCGGGTTACAAATCGTTGTATGTGTTGTTAAAGATTTCATTTATAATAAGTATATGTTTTAAAAATTTAGAGTTAAATGGGGAGCGGTAACTCTATGCAGTGGCCTACTACTTAACCGGCAATCCTATCGTTAAAGATTACGTTTTTAAAGGTATAAAACCTCCCCGAAAACTAATAACTCCACACTTTTTAGTTTTTTATTTTGGGTCATAAACTGCTTGTAGGTTCGGTTATCAGAACACATTGCTAAATTGACCACGATGAATGTGAATAGTTACAAATTTTTTTGTTTATTTAAAGTCACAACTGCTTTTTTAACCTCACCATTCGAGCTTTTACTGCAAACTGACTATGTGAGCGGGGCCATGGAATTAAACCACATCCTTCGAACTGGAAGTCCGATGTGCTATCGTTACACTAACTCCGCTTATAAAACGATGAGATTACTCGTTGGGTTGAACAACCTTTAGAAAGATTATTAGTTCCTTTCTTATCCACCATCTTTTGAATGGTATTCGTTCAGTGTCGGTTAGTAATGCTAACCACTCATTAAGTTACTGACTACTCTGTAATTACTCCATTTCTTTTACCCTGCCGAGCAAATTCACACTTGCGGTGTTAGAAACTTTTCGTTACAATCACAGACCTCTTGCGGAGGTATCGTGGCATTGAACAACTCAATACTATGTAGACACCTTTCGTCCGTAACTGGCAAGCACTTATGCTTATTTGATTTAATGATTATGCAATCTCAATGCAAATAATTTGGTTTGTAGATTGTTCAGGTAGTGGCTTGCCAACCAGCTCCCCCACCTTTTGAGCGAGAGAATACTAAACTACCCAATGTACTATCGTCAGTACCATTTT
>Ga0315904_10000464_pt1 | contig 64580 bp, 58 predicted proteins | sample LakEriMetagenome_6_FD_203529 | JGI IMG/M metagenome (GOLD analysis project Ga0315904, IMG submission 203529) | Freshwater fungal communities from buoy surface, Lake Erie, Ohio, United States - Buoy 12 MA120 | ecosystem: Environmental > Aquatic > Freshwater > Lake | place: USA: Lake Erie, Ohio...
GCAAAGCAAGCATGACTTGGCGTATTTATTCGCGCACCGCTAATCTTTTCTCCTCCCGGCCGCCTCCATGGCGGCTTTTTCATAGCAGCAGGTCGGCGGCAAAATACCAATTTTTCGAGGTGCCCTTGATAAATATTCCAGATGGTTTCATCAATGGTCTACACGATAACTGCCTACATTAATCCAGCCGGCATCAACGGCTCTCTTCCGGGTCATATGTATATCTCCATATCAGACGGCTCGGGGGCGTCACAAGGATATGGTTTCCATCCAAATCCCAAGGGACTACCACTCGCCGGCAACGGCGAGGTCAGGAAAGATGAACTAGCTAAATATCCACCAGAAAATATTCCATACAAGTTTGAATTTATCATCTCTGAAAAACAGTATCGTGAGGTGAAAGATTTTGCCGAAAAGGCATTTTGGCGTGAAAATCCAGATTGGCTTGCCTATAATGTGATGACGAATAGTTGTGTAGATTTCGCCTGGGCAGCTCTATCCAAGGCAGGCATTACTCCATTTGGGCGATACTGGAATGGGCTGATCTTACCTGTAGACAACGTATCCTTCCTGAATGAAACTCTTTATCGACACAGGAAACGCAGCGAGTTTAATAAAGAGATCATGCGAGGTCCACGTAACGATGTCAATACGAACTTTGTTGTTGCTAAAGCCAGCAAGGCACCGCCTAGGAAAGACCCTCTTACTCTTGATCTAGACGGTGATGGCCTAGAAGCAACCATCCCAAATCCGTTTTACTCTGTCCAATTCGACCACGACGGCGATGGCTCCACGACCGGTTCTGGTTGGATTAGCGCAGACGATGCATTCCTTGTCCTTGACCGAAACGGCAACGGCAGCATCGATTCAGGTGCGGAACTCTTCGGAGATTCAACGCCATTGGCCGCAGGCGGATTCGCCCGCGATGGCTTTGCCGCGCTGGCGCAAGAAGATACAAACGGCGACACAGTCGTCAACAACCTTGACGCACATTTTAGTGCACTTTTGTTGTGGCGTGATCTAAATCAAGACGGCAGATCTAGCACCAACGAGCTACTGACACTCGGGTCACAGAGCATCACTTCCTTGTCATTGACAAAGACAGGGACTGGCGCGACACAAGGCAATAATCGCATCAGTGACCTCGGCACCTTCAGCCGCACCGCCGCGAATGGAGAACAATCCACACACATCATGGGGGATATCGATCTGTATGATTCTCCCTTTCGTCGGACCTTCGCGACCCCCATTTCACTGACAACCACGGCACAAGGCCTGCCAGACATGCAAGGTAGTGGCTGGGTTCGTGATCTGCGCGAAGCCATCAGTGTGGGCGGTAACGCGGCAACCAGCCTGGCAGCGTCGGTATCTGGGTTCTCCTCGGGGACGTCACGCTCCAGCCAGAGAGCCTATTTGGATGCCATCGCTCAAGCCTGGGCGTTGAGTTCCTCCAAGGTGCGGGATGGGGTCATCAACCCTGGCTACACCTACACGCCGCCCCAAGAGACAGGAACCGCCCTAATCGTCAACACCAATCCCGCCAACAGGCCTGTCTTGGTTTACGAGTTTTCTGATGTCCCGCGATTAGAAGCGGGCACGGGCATCCAAGTCGTGCAGCGAGTGGATCCAATCACCCGAGTGCCAGTGTATCAGTACATCGCGCCCATCCATACGCAGGCCTATCTCGCGATGATGGCTAAATTAAAAGTGCTGGAGGTGTTCAACGCCCAACCGTTTGTGGATACTCGCAATTATACCTTGGACAGCTGGAGCGATCAGCCAAGTAATGCCATTCCCCTGGGGAATGGTGTGTACAGGATAAGTCTGTATGGCGGTGATGGAGGCCAAACGGATCTAATCAATCGTGCGTATAATGCACTGATCGACTCCATCTACGAGTCACTTGCGCGACAAACACGATTAGCGGCGTACATCCAAGTCATCGAAATGAGTTTCGACGAAAGTGGGGCAACATACAATTTCACGCCGTTAGAAACCAGGCTAGACTCCTTGTTTGCGGTAGACAAAGCCAATGCCCTCATCGATCTAGCTGAGTTGCTTCGCTTTTATCGAGAGGCATTAAGCGAGGCTGGATGGTATAACTCTGGTTTGACCAAGATGCGTAGCTGGGCCGATACCTTGCGCATGACCATCGCATCAGGCGATTCATCTCTGGCCACAACTCTGTCCATCAACGGCATTCGTCTGACCGCAGGCAATGTGATGACCGATGGCTCAACGGAATTCATTTTTGGCGGCGCGGGTAACGACAGCATCGATGGTAGAGATGGCAGTGATGTCCTTGCGGGAGGTGCGGGCAACGATTATCTCAAAGGCCAAAACGGCAGTGATGCGCTGTTCGGAGAGAGCGGAAATGACGTTCTCGAAGGTGGAGATGGGGGCTATGGGAATGACAGCAACGATCTACTAGATGGTGGCGATGGAGCCGATATTCTTAGTGGTCGTGAAGGTGGAGACACCCTTATTGGCGGTGCGGGTGATGACGACTTGCGCGGCGGCAACGGCGACGATATCTTGATCGGTGGACCCGGTAACGATCGCCTCCGAGGCGAAGCCGGTTCCGATGTCTATCGCTTCGGTCGTGGTGATGGCCATGACACCATCAACAACGGAGAACGTTGGGAAAACATCTACAACAAGCGCGATGTCATCCTCTTCGAACCAGATGTTCTTTCTACGGATGTCATTGTGGAACGACCAGTAAGCGCGGTGTGGGGAGGTCTGATCGAATACAACTGGGTACAGTTTCGCATCGGGGACACGGGCGACACCCTTCGAATCGACGGAGAATTTGAGAATGACGGCTTTTATCAACCCGGGTACGACGGCGTAACCAGCGTGGAGGAAGTGCGTTTTGCTGATGGCAGCGTCTGGAACCTGGATGAAATCAAAAGAAGAGTGCTTCTCAGCACTGAGGGGAACGACTCGCGTTGGGGATTTCATCTGCGCGACGATGTCATCAATGGCTGTGGAGGAAATGACACTCTGGGAGGGATGGGGGGTGCGGATAGCCTCTACGGAGAATTCGGTAACGACGTGCTGTATGGCGGCGAAGGGAATGATCAACTGGACGGGGGCCCTAACAACGACACGCTGGAAGGAAATTATGGAGCGGATACCTACACATTCGGGCGAGGGGATGGACAGGACACCATCACAGGCACCAATCCGGAAAATGCCGATGTTATCGCCTTCAAAGATAGTATTCTGCCAACGGACATCGTGCTATCCCGCCTGCAGACGTACAACGACGACGCACTCATCATCTCCCTTCGTGGTGGATCTGATTTCCTGCGAATCAGCGGACAATTGAGCTGGTTTAACGATAACCTCAGCGGCGGTGAAGGCGTCTGGCGGGTTGTTAAAGAATTACGATTTTCAGACAGCACAGTCTGGAACATGTCAACGATTGTGCAAAAGATGCGTGTGGTCGAAGGGACATCTGGTGATGATGTGCTTGATGCCACAGTAGGTGTGGCTACAACCATCAACGGTGGCGCAGGTGATGACAAGATCACGGGGAACCAATTCCGCGGCACTTACAATGGTGGGCCCGGCAATGACTTTATTCATGCAGGAAGCGGCAATGAAAACGTAAATGGAGATGGTGGTAGTGATACATTATGCGGAGGTGAAGGGGCCGATTATCTGAGGGGAGGAGAAGGAAACGATATGCTGTATGGTGGCATTCTTCCTTCAGATTACCAATCTTATTTTGAGGAGGGATTTGACACCCTTGAAGGAGGACCTGGGGATGACTACATGGCAGGCGGGTGGAACAGCAATCGCCCAGATCTATATATTTATAGACGGGGTGACGGGGTCGACACCATAGAAGATGGCTACGGCAATTGGAACAGCAAGAGCCGATTGCTCTTACTTGATATGAACCTTGTGGATATCAAAGCTCTAGAGGGCATTGGCATCGATTTGCAAATTCGTTTCTCTGAAACAGGACAGCCTCTTGAAGCAATAAGATTTTATGCAAACATGATCCGACTAAACGTTTATAACGACCTTAACATCTATGACATACAGTTCGCCGACGGTTCAATTCGCACTCTGAGCTCGTTGATAGCGGAACTAGGCATTCGTCTCGGTGACGAGAATGATGTCTATACCTATTTGTCCGGTGGCTCTGGGGCGGCAAATGGCATCAAGTATTACGGCGAAGGTGGGAACGACTCCCTCACCGGCCAGGCATGGAAAGACATGCTTGACGGCGGCTCCGGAAATGACACCTTGATCGGGGCCGGTGACAACGACAGATTGGTGGGAGCTTCTGGAAACGATTTTCTGGACGGAGGTTCTGGCTCTGATACCTTGTCTGGCGGCACGGGAACTGACTGGCTGCGCGGTGGACGCACAACAAGCTCTAATGATACCTATATTTATAAAGCTGGAGACGGTATCGACACTATCGATGACGACTATGGATCAAATGGCAGTACAGATCGCTTGATCCTCCCCGACTACAACCTAGCTGATATCCAGAACATTGAGAGCGATGGTTACAACTTCAATCTTATTTTCTCCGCCACAGACACCATCAAACTTGATGCGGCGTTGATTCGCATGCGTGATTACAATGACATGAATCTCCATGACGTGCAATTCAGTAATGGCGCCATCCTCAAGCTGACCGACTTGTTCTCTATCAAGGGCCTTCGCATGGGGAGCGGAAACGACTTCTTCGGCGGGCTCTGGGCAGGAACTGTGTCCGCGGATTGGGTCTTCGGCGAAGCCGGCAACGACCGCCTCGAAGGCCGTGGTGGCAATGACACCCTCAACGGAGGTGAGGGTAGCGACACCCTGGATGGAGGGGTCGGCAACGATCTCCTGGTCGGAGGAGTGGGGAATGACCTCTATGCATTTAGCGCAGGATTCGGCGTCGATTCTATCGTCGACAGCGATGGCTCAGTAGGCAATAGTGATGCTATTTCTTTTGACTCGTCAATATCAGCAAGTTCGATCTCTGTCGTCCGTCAAGATCTAAGTCTTGTACTCAAACGCGGCACAGATAGCATCACCATCAACAATTGGTATGCCAGCGGGGCTGACAAGGTCGAAGAGGTGAAGTTCCAAAGCGGTACGGTGTGGACCCCAGCAACCCTGCGCGCCATGACGAACATGACGCCAGTGCTTGCCAACGTAATCGCTGATCAAAACGTGATGGTCGGCTCAATCTTCACCCATTCCTTGCCGGCGAACACCTTTACCGATGGGGATAGCGCCATCGGCGATGCGTTGACCTACTCCGCTACCCTGGCGAATGGAAGCGCCCTTCCAACATGGCTGCGCTTCAACGGGGCTACCCGTTCCTTCAATGGCACTCCCGCGAGCGGCGACGCGGGCGTGCTTTCCATCAAACTCACCGCTACCGACCAAGTCGGCGCCAGCGCCTCCAGCGGATTCAAACTCACGGTGAGCGTCAACCAGCCGCCTGTTATCACCAATCCCCTTGTCGACGTCATCGCTGAAGCAGGGGGGCCAGCAAGCACGGTCGCGATTCCGACCAATGCGTTCACCGATGCCAATCCGGATGACGTCCTCGCCTACAGCGCCTCACTGGCCAACGGAAACCCGTTGCCCCCATGGCTGGGATTCAACGCGGCAACTCTCACCTTCATAGCCACACCGGATGTCAGCCTGACTGGAACGATTTTGGCGATCAAAGTGGTGGCCAGAGATCCAGGGGGTCTCAATGGGGAAGATACATTCTCCCTTCAAATCGGGGCCCCGCTCAACCGTGCGCTGATTGGCACTGATGGCGCGGACACACTGACGGGATACGCTGGCAACGACATCCTGGATGGTCGCGAGGGTGCGGACAACCTCAGTGGAGGCCTCGGTGATGATACCTACGTGGTGGACAATAGCGCTGATGTCGTCATGGAATTCGTTGGAAGCGGCATCGACATTGTTAATACTTCTGTCACCTACACACTCACCGGAAATGTCGAGAACCTGACGCTGACTGGCATCAATACGATCAACGGCACAGGGAATTCTCTTGACAACAAACTCACCGGCAACAGCACGAAAAACCTGCTGACGGGAGGAGCGGGAAACGATGAACTGGATGGAAGCGCTGGTCTTGACACGATGGATGGTGGTCTCGGGGATGATCTTTACTTCGTTGACGTTGCTGACGATCTGGTGATTGAAAACACCAATCAAGGCATAGACACAGTCAACAGCATGGTCTCGCTCACCCTTGGCGCCAATCTTGAAAATCTGGTGCTTAACAGGGCTGCCGGCGGCATTACTGGGACAGGAAATTCCGCGAACAACCTGATCACCGGGAATGCCGCCGCAAACGCGATCAGCGGTGGCACCGGGCAAGATACGATGCTCGGAGGTCCTGGAGACGACACCTACACGGTGGACAATGTCGGTGACATTGTCATCGAATATGAGAATGAGGGTTTGGATACCGTGAGGAGTTCAGTCACATATACGTTGTCCGCCAATCTTGAAAGCCTTACCTTGACTGGCGGCGCCGCGATTAATGGCACAGGCAATGCGGGGCATAATTTAATCATCGGTAATTCCGGAGTCAACTTATTGAGCGGCGGCGCCGGCCATGACACCCTCAATGGCGGAACTGGTGCGGATACAATGGTAGGAGGGCTCGGCAACGACGTCTACACAGTCGACCACATTGGCGATCTAGTCATCGAGGACGCAAATGAAGGCAAGGATACTGTCACAAGTTCGCTCACTTATACGTTGTCTGCCCACCTCGAGAACCTGACACTCACTGGACGCACGGCCATCCATGGCATGGGGAATGCTTTAGACAACGTACTCATCGGCAACACCTCCGGTAACATGCTCAGCGGTGGTGAGGGGAATGACTGGCTCAATGGAGGCACCGGTGCCGATACGATGATGGGTGGGGTTGGCGATGATACCTATATCGTTGACAACATCGGTGACCTCATTACCGAACGAATGAATGAAGGAATCGATACGGTAAGTAGTTCCCTGGCTCATGTTTTGGCACTAAACGTTGAAAACCTCACCCTCACCGGCTCGGGCGCGATCAACGCGACTGGGAATGATGTTGGCAACGTCTTGATCGGGAACACTGGGCGCAACACTCTCACTGGACTTGGGGGTGATGACACATTGAATGGTGGGGCAGGTGCAGACACGCTGATTGGAGGCTTGGGGAATGACACCTACATGCTCGGCCGCGGCTATGGAACCGATACGATTCTGGAAAATGATCTCACGACTAGCAATGTCGACGTCGCGGGATTCATGGCTGGAATTGCGGTTGAGCAGCTCTGGTTCCGGCGCGTGACGAACCATCTCGAAGTCAGTGTGGTGGGGACGACAGATAGGCTGATTCTCCAAGACTGGTATTCGGGCAGCACGTATCAAATAGAGCGGTTCCAAACCACTACCGGTAGCAAGACCCTGCTCAATTCCCAGGTGCAAAATCTGGTGAACGCCATGGCAAACTTCACGCCTCCGGTGATCGGTCAGATGACGTTGCCAGCCAATTATGCGACCAGCCTTTCTTCAGTGATCGCGGCAAATTGGCAGTAAACCTGTCCTGTCAACGCATGAGTCTTTTCTCCAGTGCGGGGGGGAGGGAGATGAGCCTGTTGTAGGTGAGGCCCGGGAGCGATCCACTGTGGCCTGACAAAGCAGCGGTCCTGTCGCTCCCGTACGCCGCACAGGCCCCTCGATCACAGCCACCTGACACGCCGCAAGGTGAGCCAATACCTCAGCCAGGGGAACTGACGTCAGAAAGCACAAGTCCGCCGAACCAGGTGTGGGCTGCCGCGCCTTCGGCTCAAATTCCTTCCCCCGCTCATGGAGATTGATCTTCTGATCGCCAAAGCGCAACGCCTTTCGCCCACCCGCGAAAGTGAAGACCTCAAAGCCCAACACGACCGAATAGAAGGCGATCGTGGCCTCCAGGTCGTTGACGGTGAACAGCAAATGATCCAAGCGGTCCATGGACATGTCGCTCCTAAACCAGTGGCGCGAGCAGGGCCTCCGTGAGGCGAGGTAGGTTTTGCTCCACTTCCTCATCAGTGGTCATCGGCAACCAGAGCTTGTAGCCAAGTCTCAAAGACAGCTCGCACGGCTCACGCATCAACACCAGCAGCCGGTCTTTCGCCTCCTCAAGGCTGAGATGCTGACTCAAGAGATTTTCAAACTCAGTGAAGGAGCTCTTGAAATAAGCGGGTGTGGCCACCAGGAGCGTGTAGCGGCTCACTAACACACCACGTTCCATTTCCTTGATCAGGGGCGCACCCAATCGGAAATGGCGCACATCAATCATGGGCTTCACACCAGCCGTCACCAGGCTTGGCACCAAAACCTTGCGCACCCATGTCATCTCCGGTTCATGTTGTCGATAACTGATGAAGACATCAAAGGCGAAATCATCCTCAGGAGCGGAGTGGAAAGGGGTCACGTTATCTTGCGAAGGGAGCGACAACTTTTACTTTATGGCTAAAATCGTTAATTGTCGCCCGCGTCTGGCCCCATCATGGATCCTGACAACAAGCGTTACGACGTCTTCATCTCCCACGCCGACGCGGACCGGGCCTGGGTGGAGGGATTCTTGCTCGACGCGCTGAAGCAGGCGAAAGTTCGTTGTCTTTCGGAGTCGTCCTTTCGGCTGGGAGCTCCGCGTTTGCAGGAGTTTGAGCGGGCAATCCAACAAAGCACCTATGTGCTTCTGGTGGTCACGCCCGCATATTTCGCCGATGACACGAGTCATTTTGTTGACTTACTCGCACAGAATTATGGCAATGACACCCAGACCTGGCCCGTCATTCCTTTGATCCAACAACCAACAGATCTCCCTCCACGCTTGGCCATGCTGGTGGGCTTGAAGGCCACGACACCCGAAGAACAAGACATCGCCATTGAGCGCCTCTGCGACAACCTCCAGCATCCATCCTCCAGCAAACCGCAACACCCGCCCTGCCCTTATCCGGGCATGCTCCCCTATTCAGAAGCCAACCACGACCGCTTCTTTGGCAGGGTCAAGGAGACGCGCCAAATGCTTGAACGACTCCACACCCATCCCTGCCTCACGGTCATCGGCCCTTCGGGAAGTGGCAAATCATCACTGGTCTTCGCTGGCTTGCTTCCACAGCTCAGAACAAGCTCTTTGTTTACCGGCATCACCTGGACCATCCTCACCCTTCGACCCGGGGCCAAACCCTTGGAGGCTCTACAGTCGCTCCTTCGACTCGATCCCGGACAGCCAGAGGAATCAATCAGGCGCCTGTTGGTTGATCAGGGCCCCAACGGCAAGCTGTTGCTGATCATTGATCAGTTTGAGGAAACCTTCTCTCTTGGTGGCGACCCATCGTCGGCCTTTCAGCTATACTTGCAATCCCTCCTTCAAGTTAGGGACTTATATCTTCTCCTCACAGTACGCGCCGACTTTTATGCCGAGTTGATGCGCTCACCGCTATGGAATGACATCCAAGCAAGCAGGTTGGAGATCACGCCCCTCGATGAATCAGGCTTGCGAGAGGCCATTGAAAAGCCCGCAGAGATGGTCGGCGTCTATGTGGAAACCGCGCTGGTGGAGCGCTTGATTGCCGATGCCGCGGGTGAGCCAGGCGCTCTCCCTCTGGTGCAGGAAACACTTGTGCTGATGTGGGACAAGATCGAGCGACGCTTTCTGCCGCTGCGAGCCTATGAAGCCCTCGTGCTACCGGTGGGCGCTTACAGGAACCCCCAATCCGAATCACACTCCGGCCTGCGGGTGGCCATCGCCTTAAGAGCGGATGCCTGCATGGCTGGCCTAACAGACCATCCCAACGAACAACGGGAGATTGCTCGCGAAATCCTGGTTCGCCTTGTGCAATTCGGCGAGGGGCGGGCGGACACCCGCAGACGCCAAACGGAAGATGACCTAGCCAGTGCCGCTCAAGACCCCCATCTCTTTCGTGCCACCCTGAATCATCTGATCAGTTCTCGCCTGCTCACCTCTGATGTCGATTCGCGCATGCCTGGCGTGCGGCTGATTGATATCGCCCACGAGGCCTTGATCACCTGTTGGCCAACGCTCAGGCAGTGGATCAATGACTCCCGCGATGCTGAGCTGGCTCGAAGACGCCTCCTCGACAAGGCGAGAGAGTGGAAACGACTAGGGCAACGAGACGGAGGTCTTTTGGATGCCGTGGAACTTGGGGAAGCTGAGCGATCTTTACCTCGGATGTCGACAACCACCACTTCCTCTGATCCACTGCTTCTGTCCTTTCTCGCTGCCAGTCAACAGCATGTTTCTCTCCTCGCGAAACGCCGCCGCTGGGTGATCGGTGGCTTTTCGGGCCTAGGCGCCTTAACCGCCTTGATCGTTGGTCTGTTGTTGCTGAACAGGGCACAGACCACCACCTTCAAGAACATGCTTGATTTTCAACTGGGGAACGTCACGCCACGCAGCTATCGCCTGGTGGAACCTGTACTGGCCACCTATCTGGCCAATGCGCGCCAAGCCCTCGCGAGGGCTGAACAAGCCAGCGGTTCTAAAAATGAACGCAGCGCCCGTGAAGCGCAACATGAGGGCATTCGCAACGCTAGAGCTGTGCTGGACACGATTTTCCGAGTGGAAAATGGCAATTACAATCTCAACGCACTCGCAGGCTTCAAACCCGACATCGAATCCAAGAAAAATGAAGCGAGCGCAATCATGGAAAAACTCATTGTTCCCTACAGCGTGAGTCGAATTACTGAGCGTCTGAAATCGGGCGACTTTGGTAGGCGCACCAGCAGCACTTACCTGGAATACCGCAGCAAGTTCAAAGGCAATAGCGCCAACCAACCCAGTGCGCTTGCCGCCACATACGAAGCCATCATGATCGACCTCGGGGCCGATATCAACAGAGTCGGGACCCTCACTTACAACGAGGCCATGCGCATTCCCTGCGACTTATTGTTAGCGATAGAGGCAGCCTGGCTACAAGCGACAAGTAACCACTGCAGCTGGTATGGCCCCTCAGATCGCAAACAAGGCGGGCCATGTATCGATCAATACGAAAACCACAGTCTCATGGCGCTTATTTTTCCCCAAATCAGCTATCCCTACGTTGAACGTCGGCTAGATCAATGCCACGTCCTCCACGTTGACAACTTGACACCGCTGCCACCACTTCCGAATTTCCCATGACCATCTTAGCAAGCAAACCCCTCCAACACCTCCTCGTTTTCGGCGGTTTGCTTGTGCCAGGATTAGCGGTTGTCTTCGTCATTTCCGCCGGATCGAATCTTGCCTCGGCGCGATCCCAATGCTTTCCCTTCCTGGGAGCGACGACCATCCCCGGCGAATTAACAATTGCCTCAGGCAACGGAGAAGTCACATCCAGCAGCCATCCCAAGATCTTGAAACCTGGCTTTGGCAAAACATGGAAACTCTCCTCGGGTGGCTATAATCCCAAGAAAAAACAATTGATGCTGGTCCTCAAGGATCGCTACTTCGGCTTGTTTCTTGAGAAGCCACTTCGCGACGGCCAAGCGATCAAATTCAAAGCAGAGCCTTGCGGTGAAGTGAATCAATTCGGCATTTTGTTGGGTGACATGATTCGTCCTGGATTGTTTTTTGACTTTGGCCAAAGACGCTTTGATGGGACACTGACCAAGACCGGCGACCGCCTCCAGGGAACCTTTATGGCAACCTCCGGGTTCTATTTATCGGACCAACCTGGCAAAGAGGGGTTGGGCAAAGCGACAGGACGCTTTGCCTTCCAGCTCAAGCCCGGCAAAGATCGACGCTTTCCTGAGCCCTCTCCCGACGCGATCCGAGGGCTCTGGTGAGCGGGTTGGCCTGTGTGCCCGATCCTCGCTCCCCGTCTTGGTCCCGCAAGGGACCGCCTACGTCGTCTCCTCCACCACCGGATTGGAGAGTCGGCCGATCCCCTCGATCTCCACGCTCACCACATCTCCTGGCCGAAGCCAGCGGGGCGGCGTGGCCGCCATGCCCACCCCCTCGGGCGTGCCAGTGAAGATCACGGTGCCGGGCAGCAAGGTGGTGCTGCCGCTCAAAAACGCGATCAGCGTCGGCACGTCGAAGATCATGTCGTTGGTGTTGCCTTCCTGCACCACCTCGCCGTTCAAGGTGGTGCGCAAGCCCAGGCTCAAGGGGTCCGCCAACTCCTCGATGGGCACCAGGGACGGCCCCAGGGGCGCGAAGGTGTCGAATGTCTTGCCGCGGCACCACTGGCCGCCACCCCATTGCTTCTGCCAATCCCGCGCGCTCACGTCGTTGCCGCAGGTGAAACCCAGCACCACCCCCAGGGCCTCCTGGGGACTCACGTTGCGGCAGCGTCGCCCGATCACCACCGCCAGCTCCCCCTCGTAATCCACCTGGGCGCTCGCTAGCGCCGTGGGCAACGCGATCGGACCCTCCGGATCCTGCACCGCCCCCGGCGACTTCATGAACACCACCGGCCATTCCGGCACAACGGCGCCCGTTTCCGCCGCGTGGCGCCGGTAGTTGAGACCCACGCAAAAAATCGCCGCCGGCTCCAGCGGCGCCAGCAGCCGGGCAATCCGCGCCTTCTCCCCAGTGGGCTCCAGCGGCCCGAACACGTCCCCCACCAACCGCTCCCAACGGCCCGAGCCATCCCCTCGCGCGTGGCGCACCACGCCCTCCGGGTCCACGTAGCGGATCAGGCTCATGGCGCCACCGCCCCAGCCTTCACCTTCTTGCCCAGGGCCGCCGTGAGGTTGCGCAGGGCATCGGAGGCATCCAGTCGATCCAAGGCCGCGCTGATCAGCGTCGGCCCCTCCCGCTCCGCCGCGAAGAGCCCCAGGGCCTCCCACAGCTCCCCCTCCCGTTCCACCCGCCGGGCCGCCCGGAACCCCATCGCCAGCGCCAACCCCACATGGTCCACCGGCGCCACATCGTTGAACGGCCCATCCAGCATCGGACGCTCCGTGCCGTAACCCGCGTTGTCCATCACCACCACCAAGGCGGGAATGCGGTAGCGGGCCAGGGTGGCCAGCTCGATCGCGCTCATCAGCAGGGCCCCGTCGCCCACCAGCACCAGGGGCCGCTGCTCGGGATGGGCCCCCCAGGCGCCCACCGCCGCTGGCAGGGCGAAGCCCAGGGAAGCCCAGTTGCCGCTGTTGATGTAGTCGTTGGCGTCCTTCAAATGCAGGGCCAGGGAGGCGAACGTGGCGTCGCCGGTGTCGGCCAGCACCACCGTCTGATCATCCAGCACCGCGTCCACCGCCAACAGCAGGCGCCGCACCGTGAGCGGGGCCTCGGCCACCGGCGCGAAGGGCTCGGGTGGCGCCGGATTCACCTCGGGCCGATAGGCCGTGGGCTGGGCCGGTGGCTCCGCCTCCCCCCACACCCGCAGCAAGGTCACCGGATCCAGGGTGTCCTGATCCCCCCGAATCCAGCGCAGGCCCCGGTCCATCTCCACCCGCAGGCAGGTTTCGGCGTTCAGCTCCATGGTGTACACGCCCGTGTCCAGGTCGCTCAGGGGCATGCCGAGAATCAGCAACCCATCGCTGCCCTCCACCACCTCCCGCACCGCCTCGGGCCCCATCGCCCCCTCGTACACCCCCAGATATTGGGGATGCTGTTCGCTGAGCAGGGATTTGCCGCTCAGACTGGTGGCGAAAGGCCACCCCTCCCGCTCCAGCACCTCCCGCAACTGGCGCTGCAGCCCGAAGCGGTGGATCTCCACCCCGGCTAACACCACCGGCCGCCGCCGCGTGCGCATCCACTCCAACATCGCCAATCCCGTGCGGCGATGGAGCTCCGCCACCTGGGCCATGGCTGGCAGGGTGAGGGGCGGCACCGGGCGGGGGACGGGCCGGGTGAGCGAGTCGCGCGGCAACTCCAGATAGCCCGGCCGCGATTCCCGGCTCATGGCGTCCAGCACCCGGGAGATCTTCTCCACCGCCGTGCGCCCCGAGTCGAGACAGGCCGTTTGGACGCACACCTCCTTGAAGAAACGCTCCTGGGTGTCGCTGGCCCGGATACGGTGATGCAACAACACCTGCTCATCCGATTCCCGCAGGCCCGGGGCGCCACTGATCACCAGCAGGGGCGAGCGCTCCCCATAGGCCCCCGCCACGGGATTCAGCAGTTTCAAGGCCCCCACGCCGTAAGTCACCACCGCCACCCCCAAACCCATCAGACGGGCGTGGGCATCGGCGGCGAAACCCGCCCCCTCCTCCCCCGCCATGCAGATCACATCGATCGGCGAGCGCTCCAGCCGATCGAACAGGCCCAACACATAGTCGCCCGGCACCCCGTACACCCGCCGGACGCCCCTCTGGATCAGGGCCTCGATCAGCTCAGAGGTGATGTCCATGGGCAGCCCCGGGGAAGCCAGCTCGGTGGCGCTGAGACTAAGCCCGTCCCGCCAGGGAACGGCGCAACTGGCCACAGGCCGCGTCCTGATCCAACCCCCGACTCGCCCGCACGCTCACGGCGACGCGCTGATCCGCCAGGGTGCGCCGGAACCGCTCCACCCGCTCCGGGGAGGGCCGCTCGAACGTCTCCTCCGTGATCGGGTTGTAGGGAATCAAATTCACATGGCTTTGGAATCCCCGCAGCAGCTGGGCCAAGGCCTCGGCCTGTTGGGGCGCGTCATTGACGCCCGCCAGCAGGATGTATTCAAAGCTCACCCGTCTCGACGTCCGCGCGGCGTAGAGGCGACAGTCGCGCAGCAACTGATCCAGAGGATAGGCCCGGGCCGTGGGGATCAGCTCTTCCCGCAACCGTTGATCCGGCGCGTGCAAACTCACCGCCAGGGTGAATTGGGCCCGGCCCAGCACCTGATGGGCCCGATCCGCCAGGGCGGGCAAGGTGCCGGGCACCCCCACCGTGCTCACCGTGATCTGCCGCTGGGCCATTCCCAGCTCGTCGCACCACACGGCGATCGCCCGCAACACCGCCTCGCTGTTCAGCAAGGGCTCCCCCATCCCCATGAACACCACATGGGTGGGCCGCCGCTCCATCACCTCTCGCACGCTGAGCACCTGATCCACGATTTCGTGGAGCGCCAGCGAACGGGCCAAACCCTCTTTCCCCGTGGCGCAAAAACGACACGCCATGGGGCAACCCACCTGGGAACTCACACACACGGTGAGGCGATCCTCGGTGGGAATGCCCACGGTTTCGAGCCGCAGGCCATCCGTGGTGCCCAGCAGCAACTTGGTGGTGCCATCCGCCGCCACCTGACGGTGATGCTCCACCAACCGCCCCAGCAGGGGGGCTCCCTCCATCGCCTCCCGCTCCCGCAGACGCTCGCGCCAGACCTTGGGCAGCACGGTGATGGCGTCCACGTCATGGACCCCCCTCCGGTAGAGCCACTCATGCACCTGACGACCCCGAAACCGGGGCTGCCCTTCCGCCACGGCCCAGGCTTCCAACTCAGCCAAACCGCGACCCAGCAGCGGCGTGCTCACCGGGGCGACAGCAGGCCGTGGCCCAGCTTCCATTCCACCAGCAGCAAGGCGATGAACCCCATCATGGCCAAGCGGCCGTGGAGAAGCTCATTGTGGGCGTGAAATCCCCAGCGGGGCAGGCGCCGCTTGGGCACGGGCGTGCCCAGTTCCGTGGTTTCAGTCATCGCTGAGCAACCCTTCTTCCTGGAGATCTTCCAGAGCCTCTGGATCGGGGAGCAGGTCTTCCTCCAAGCCTTCCTCCTGGGTGGGACGCATGAAGGCCGCGAAGCTGCTCGACGACGCCTCGATGCCATGGCGGCTGCGGGTGGCCTCTAGGTCCTCGTCGGAGGGATCGTCCAACACGGCGAGATTGACCGGCGGGGTGGGCAGGTCCACGGTGTAGTCGGGGCGGAGGTTCTGCATGCGGCGGTAGCCCTGGGCCTCCTCCTCAAGGATGTCGGGGTGGGGGCCCGCCTCGGCGCGCAACTCCTCATCGAAGCCACTGAAGCCGGTTCCCGCCGGAATCAGGCGCCCGATGATCACGTTCTCCTTGAGGCCCCGCAGCCAATCGCTCTTGCCTTCGATCGCCGCCTCGGTGAGCACCCGGGTGGTTTCCTGGAAGCTGGCGGCGGAGATGAAGCTGTCGGTGTTGAGGGAGGCTTTGGTGATGCCCAGCAGCACGGGGGTGAATTCCGCCGGGGCGCCACCGGTGATCGCCATGGCGGAGTTCACCTGCTCCACCTGGCGCAGCTCGATGAGTTCACCGGGCAGCAGGGTGGTATCACCGGCGTCCTCAATGCGCACCTTGCTGGTCATCTGGCGCACGATCACCTCAATGTGCTTGTCGTCGATCGACACCCCTTGGGATTTGTAGACGTTTTGCACTTCCATCACCATGCGGAATTGCAATTTGGAGATCGCCACCTGGGCCGCCTCCATGGTGGGTTTGGAGGCGCGTAAATCCTCAAAGAAACACTCGAGTAATTCGTGCGGATTGATCGGGCCATCGGTCAGCAACTCACCAGCGCTCACTTGCTGGCCGTCACTCACCATCACCGTACGTCCCAGAAGAATGGGGTAATCAGTGACGGCGTCGTCGGACTCGATCACCGACACCGTGATCGAATCGTCGTCTTCCCCTTGCTTGATCTGAACGGTGCCTCCCTTGCGGCAGAGGATGGCCGAATCCCGCGGGCGGCGGGCCTCCAGCAATTCCTCGATCCTGGGAAGACCCTGCACGATGTCCCCCGTTTTCTGCCGTTCAAACACCAGCAGGGCCAGTCCATCCCCCCGTTGCACCAGCTCTCCATCCCGCACATGCAGCACGGAGTCGGGGGACACCATGTAGGGGCGACCCAGCCGGATGGTGAGTTCGGCATCGGAGATCGTTTCCACCTGCCCGCAGCAGGGGGCGATCAACCCGTCGCCCAAATCATCGCCCTCGACAAGCCGATCGCCCACCGCGACGTTGGGCTTGGGTTGGGTCAGGGGGATCGTGCGGGTGTCGCCGGCTCGCTCCACGATCAATCGTCGGATGGGCTCATCCGCCGTGGCATCTGGAAGCTGAACCACCCCATCCTCTTTGCAAAGGATCTGGGTGGTGGCCACCACATCCCCCCGCTTCACCAGGTCGCCATCGTTGATCTGCAGCTCGGTGTGGGTGGACCCGTGGCTGGCGTCCGACAGGGTGTCGCGGCGCACCAGAAGGGTTTCCAGGATCACCAGCTGCAGCCGATCGATGGTCTTGGCCCGCTTGTCGGCCACGGCCTCCACATCCACCGTCATCTGGGGGGTGGTGTCATACGTCTCCAAAATCAGCTGGGTGCGCAGGAGCTCAATCCCTTCCACAGATTTCACCAGCTCACCGTCTTTGAACGTGAGCCGTTGGGTGGCCTTCAACCCAAGATGGGGCCCGGAAGGCTGCTTCACAACGAGCGACTCGGGCAAATGGGCCTCATCCGGGATGAAATATTCCTCCACCGGCCGAAGCAGCAGGGCGCCGCCTTCGGTGGTATCGACAGACTCGACGAAGACCATGGACTCCGCCGTGATTCCGGGAGCGATCTCATCCCCGGGGTTCACCATCAGGCCCTCTTGATAGCGACTGAGAATCTTGCTATCGGCAATAAGGTGAAGTTTGCCAGCGCGCACAATGATTTCCCGAAGAATATCGTTCTTCTGGGTCACCGTCACGATCCCGGCGGTCTGGCTGAAGATGTCTTTGACCACCTCCGTGCCCGCCTCAATCCACTGGCCATCCTCAATCATCAACAAGGAAATATCCTTGTTGATTTCGTGAGTTTCCTGCGGCACCCATAGCAAAGTCCCCCCCTTGCTCACCTCGAAACCATGTTTGGCCGAGCGGGCTTTCTTGATGGACAGACCCGGGGAAAACTTGACGATGCCTCCAGTCTTCGTCCGGAAACGATCGTCCGCCAATTCAGCGATCACCTCACCGGATCCAATCTTGCTGCCCGGGGCGGTGCGCAGCAGGTATTTGGCCCCTTCCTTGTCTTCCAGGTGCCAGATCTCACCGGAATGGGTGGATTCATGCAGCAACTTGCAGTCCTTAAGGGTAAGGCTAGTGGTGACAATCTGAACCTCCCGTGAATCACCGGCCGATTCCCTCAGCCGCACGGCACCGCCGTACTCACTCACCAAACGGCTCTCCGCCAGCACATCGCCCGTGTGAGCTTTCTTTCCACCTTCCACCACGGGTTGGGCATTTGGAGGCAGGTTGTAGACATCGCCGCTGAACACCCAAAGCCGGCCAAGACGCTGGGCCTTGTGGGTGATGTTGCCCTGGCGGTCGGTCACTTCTCGCGGTTGAATCACGTCCTCAAAACGCACCTGACCAGCGAGATCACAGATGACATCCTTAGTGGCTTTTTCCACACTCTTTTTCACCTGGGCACCAGAAGAAATCTGCGCCAGGATCGTGTCTGCAAGCACTGTCTGCCCATCATTGACAAACAGGATCGATCCGGCGGTGATGTCGAGCTTTTGCCCCTTGCCCTTATCGGTGGGTTTCAACTGAAGGGTGAAATCCGTTTCCGCCAGGTGGGCCTCCACTCCGTGGGGGGTGCGGTGGGATCGCACCCGGGCCTTCGGTCCAAACTCCACCACTCCAGCGGCGAGGGACCGCACCACGCCCGTTTCCGCTGTGGACACCCCGCCGGTGTGGAAGGTGCGCATGGTGAGCTGGGTGCCGGGCTCCCCGATCGATTGGGCCGCGATGATGCCCACCGCTTCTCCCAAATCCACCAGCTGGTTGTGGGCCAGGGCCCAGCCATAGCATTTCCGACACACCGAACGTGAGGCCTCGCAGGTGAGCGGGGAGCGCACGACCACCGTGCGGATGCCCGCCTGCTCAATCGCCCGGCTCAGGGGGGCGTCAATCTCCGCGTCCCGGGCCGCCAGCTCGTTGCGGTTGTGATCCACGATCGGCTCAGCCGCCAAGCGGCCCACCAGCTTGCTGTGGAACCGACCCTTTTCATCGGCCTCAATGATCAGGCCCCGGCTGGTGCCACAGTCCTCCTCGCGAACAATCACGTCCTGGGCCACGTCCACCAGGCGCCGGGTGAGGTAGCCCGAGTCGGCGGTGCGGAGGGCCGTGTCCACCAATCCCTTTCGGGCGCCATAGGAGGAGATCACGTATTCGGTGACCGTGAGACCTTCCCGGAAGTTGGTGCGAATGGGAAGGTCGATGATTTCCCCTTGGGGGTTGGCCATCAGGCCTCGCATCCCCACCAATTGACGCACCTGTGACATGTTGCCGCGGGCCCCTGAATTGGCCATCATCCACACGGAATTCAGGGGATCGTTTTCATTGAAGTTGCGCTTCACTTCTTCCACGAGACGCTCATTGGTCTCGGTCCATGTGTCGATCACTTTGGTGTGACGCTCCACCTCGGTGATTTCGCCCAATCGATAGCGCTCTTCCGTGTTGGTGATTTCTTCTTCCGCTTCCTGCAGCAAACGCGCCTTCTCGCTGGGAATGCGCAAGTCGTCCACCGAAATGGAAACGGCCGCCTGGGTGGCGTAGTGGAAACCGAGATTTTTCAATTCATCAGCCATGGAGGCCGTGGCGGCGGTGCCGTGATGCTTGTACGCCCAAGCCACGAGATTCCGCAACGCCTTTTTATCGATGACGCGATTCCGAAAAGGAGGTGCTACCCGACTGGGGGAAGCCTCCACTGGAGCTTCCTTAGGTGCGGCCTTGGAGGCTTTCTTTTTCGCGGAAGAGGTGCTCATGAATCCGTGGAGATGGAGGGGGCGTTAAAGGAGTGGCGAGGGGTGCGTCAAGTGGCCGCGACTGCGGAAATGATGGTTTGATTCATTACCACACGACCAACCGTGCTCAGGAGATAACGACTGATCAGGGCTCCCTCCTCATCAAATCGATCCCGTCGATATCGCCACTGCTCCACACGGGTTCCATCCGACAGAGTTTCCGAGGCGAGGGGAGCCTCAGCCTCGTCGTCCGCCTCCACCTCCCCATGGAATCGCACCCAAACCCAATCATGGAGATGGAGATGCTTCTCCTCAAAGGCGGCAATCACATCCTCCAAACCCGCGAAGGTGCGAGCCCGATCGCCGAACTCAGGCTTGGGCTTGGCCCGGTTGACGGCGGTGAGGTAATAAGCCCCCAGCACCATGTCCTGCGAAGGGGTGATGATGGGCTCTCCCGTGGCGGGAGACAGGATGTTGTTGCTCGCCAGCATCAGCATCCGCGCCTCCGTTTGGGCCTCAATGGCCAAGGGCACGTGGACGGCCATCTGGTCGCCATCGAAGTCAGCGTTGAAGGCGGGACAGACCAGCGGGTGCAACTGAATGGCCCGTCCGTCCACCAGCTTGGGCTCGAAGGCCTGGATGCCGAGCCTGTGCAAGGTGGGGGCACGGTTGAGAAGGATGGGATGACCTTCAATCACCTCCTGCAACACCTGCATGACCTCGTCATCAGCCTTCTGGATCAGCTTCTTGGCCGCCTTGATGTTGTTAACAATGTTTTGACGAATCAGACGGTGAATAACGAAGGGTTGGAACAGCTCAATCGCCATCTCCTTAGGTAGGCCGCACTGATGCATTTTCAGTTTCGGACCCACCACAATCACCGAGCGGCCGGAGTAATCAACCCGTTTGCCCAGCAGGTTTTGACGGAAACGCCCCTGTTTGCCCTCAATGATGTCGCTGAGGGATTTCAAGGCGCGATTATTTGCTCCCACCACGGTGCGGCCACGTCGCCCGTTATCGATCAGGGCATCCACGGCCTCCTGGAGCATGCGCTTTTCATTGCGAACAATGATCTCCGGGGCGAGAATCTCCTGCAGACGGGCCAGCCGATTGTTGCGGTTGATCACCCTGCGGTAGAGATCGTTTAAGTCGCTGGTGGCAAAACGGCCACCATCCAGCTGCACCATGGGCCGCAGATCTGGAGGGATCACCGGGATCACATCCAACACCATCCATTCCGGACGGGCGTTAGTGGCGATGAAATTATCAATCACCCGAAGGCGCTTAATGAGCTTCGCTCTCTTTTGGCCCTTGCTGGCACTGATTTCCTCCCTCAGCTGCTCAGCGATTTCACTCAGCTCCAGGTCGGAGAGAAGCTGCTTTAAGGCTTCAGCGCCAATGCCGACAATGGGCTCATTCTCAATGTCTGAATCCTCAGCGAAGATTTGATCTTCGATTTCCAGCCACTCATCTTCGGTGAGGAGCTGCTTGTACACCAGATCTTTGTGGTCGCCTGGATCAAGAACCACATAGCAGTTAAAGTAGACAATTTGTTCCACATCCCTGAGGGGCATGTCGAGCAGAATCGCCACGTAGCTGGGAATGCCCTTCAAATACCACACATGGGAGACCGGTGCCGCCAACTTGATGAAGCCCATCCGGTGACGCCGCACGCGACTCTCTGTAACCTCCACCCCACACCGCTCACAGACAATGCCGCGGTGGCGAACCCGTTTGTATTTGCCGCAGTGACATTCCCAATCCTTGGAAGGGCCAAAAATCTTTTCACAAAACAGACCATCCATCTCCGGCTTCAACGTCCGGTAATTGATGGTCTCCGGCTTGGTCACCTCACCCACCACCTGACCGTTGGGAAGGGTGCGCTGCCCCCATTGCATGATGCGCTCAGGGGAGGCGAGGGTGATTTTGACGTAGTCGAAGTAGTTCTCACTTCGTGAATTGGTGTTAGACATGGGAAGAAAGGGGCGCGGGGAAAGAAAGAAGCAGGCAATCAGTCGTCGTCGTAATCCGCGACCCCCAGCGACTCGTAGGTTGGACGACTCGGGGTGCTGCGACGGGGATTCACGTCTTGCATCAGATCCACCTCCTCGCCCGCGTCGGTGTAGACAGCGATGTCCAGTCCCAACGACTGCAACTCCCGCATCAACACCTTGAACGATTCCGGAGTACCGGGGCGGGGAATGGGCTTCCCTTTGACAATGGCGTTCAAGGCTTCGTTCCTGCCCTGCATGTCATCGGACTTGACGGTAAGCAGCTCCTGCAGCGTGTAGGCGGCGCCGTAGGCCTCCAGGGCCCAAACTTCCATCTCACCCAATCTTTGCCCACCTTGTTGGGCTTTCCCGCCCAAGGGTTGCTGGGTGACGAGGGAATAGGGACCGGTGGATCGGGCATGGATCTTGTCATCCACCAGGTGGACCAGCTTCAGGATGTGCGCATAGCCCACCGTGACCGGTTGGTCGAAGGCTTCGCCCGTGCGTCCGTCAATCAACTGGATTTTTCCAGGATTTTCCGGGTCGTACACCCAGTCCTTCCCAGGTTGTTTGGCGGCTTCCTCGAGGTAGGCCTGCACGGTTTGCTTGGATTTCTCCGCGCCGTGCATCTCATCAAAGGGAATCACTTTGACGCGGCAACCCAAGTGGGCCGAGGCCCAGCCCATCAGGCACTCAAACACCTGGCCCACATTCATCCGACTGGGCACACCCAAGGGGTTGAGCACGATATCGATGGGGGTGCCATCCGGGAGATAGGGCATGTCTTCCCGAGGAAGGATGCGGCTGATGATGCCCTTGTTTCCATGGCGGCCAGCCATTTTGTCGCCCACCTGGATCTTGCGACGTTGGGCCACATAGACACGCACCACCATGTTGGCGCCAGGCGGGAGTTCATCGCCCTGCTCCCGGGTATAGATGCGCACATCCACAACCCGTCCGCGCTCGGTGCTGGGCACACGCAGAGAGTTGTCGCGAACATCACGGGCTTTTTCGCCGAAGATGGCACGAAGCAGCTTTTCTTCCGGGGGCTGATCGGATTCACCCTTGGGGGTAACTTTGCCGACAAGAATATCACCACTTTCCACATACGCACCAATACGAATGATCCCCATCTCATCGAGATTCCTCAAGCTCTCTTCAGCCACATTGGGAATTTCTCGCGTGATCTCCTCAGGTCCTAGCTTGGTTTGCCTGGCTTCAATCTCATACTTTTCAATGTGAACTGACGTGTACAGGTCGTCATGGACGAGCCGTTCACTCACCAAGATGGCATCCTCATAGTTGTATCCCTCCCAAGGCATGTAGGCGATCATCACGTTTTGGCCCAGGGCAATCTCTCCGCCCTCGCAGGCGGAACCATTCGCCAGTACCTGACCGGCGATCACTTGGTCACCCTGTTTGACAATCGGACGCTGGTTGAGGCAGGTGTCCTGGTTGGAGCGCTGATATTTCTGGAGGTAGTGGGTGTATTCCATGCCTTGATCGTCACGGATGACGATGGCGGTGGCGTCCACAAAAGTGACGGTGCCATTCACCCGGGTGATCGGCACCATGCCGGAGTCACGGGCCACCTGGGTTTCCAACCCCGTGCCCACCAGGGGCCGCTCTGGCCTGAGCAGGGGAACGGCCTGGCGTTGCATGTTCGACCCCATCAGGGCCCGGTTGGCGTCGTCGTGCTCCAGGAAAGGAATCAAGGAGGTGGCCACGGAAATCACCTGCACCGGTGAAAGCTGCACATAATCCACCTGCTGGGGCGGCACCTTTTCAAAATCCTGCCGATAACGCACCGGAACGAGATCGGAGGTGATGAATCCCTGGGCGTCAGTGGAGATGTCGCCCGGAGCGATCCGACACTCATCTTCCAAATCGGCGGAGAGATAAATCGGCTCCCCGGTTTTGATGACGGCGCCGTTTTCAACCTTCCAGAACGGAGTTTCAATGAAGCCGTACTCATTCACCCGGGCATGGGTGGCGAGAGATCCAATCAAGCCCGCGTTGGGACCCTCCGGAGTTTCTATCGGACAGATGCGACCGTAGTGGGAGGGGTGAATGTCGCGCACCGCGAAACCAGCCCGCTCACGGGTGAGGCCCCCTGGTCCAAGGGCGCTGATCCGGCGTTTGTGGGTGAGTTCCGCCAGCGGATTCGTTTGATCCATGAATTGGCTCAACTGGCTTGATCCGAAAAATTCTTTGATCGCCGCCACAAGGGGCTTCGGATTGACCAGCTGGGCTGGGGTGAGGGAGTCGGTCTCGCCGACGGTCATGCGTTCCTTGATGATGCGCTCCAGCCGGTTCAGACCAACCCGCACCTGGTTTTGCAACAACTCGCCAACAGAGCGCACACGGCGATTGCCCAAATGATCAATGTCATCCAGGCTGGCTCCGCCCACATCGAGCTCGAGATTGATCAAATAATCGATCGTTGAAAGCACGTCCTCGGGTGTGAGGGTGCGCACCGCGTCGGGGATGGTGAGGCGCAACTTTTTGTTGATTTTGTACCGTCCCACCCGGCCCAGGTCGTAACGCTTGGGATCAAAGAATCGGCTGTGCAGCAACTGCTGCCCGCCGCTCACGGAGGGAGGCTCACCAGGGCGGAGCTTTTTGTACAGCTCTAGTAGGGCCTGATCTTCAGAGGAAATCCCCTCATCATTCGCTGCGGCAATGGACTTTTGGTAGTACTCAGGGTGCCGCAACTTATCCAAAACGTCATTATCGGAAAGACCAATGGCTCGCATCAAAACGTGAGCGTTGATCTTGCGGGTTTTGTCCACCCGAACATGGAGCAAATCGTTTTTATCCGTTTCAAACTTCAACCATGCACCCCGGTTTGGGATTAGGCTGGCGTTGAATGTTTTGCGACCGTTCTTGTCCTGTTCATCCTTGAAATAGACCCCAGGGGAACGAACAATCTGGTTGACGATCACCCGTTCCGCGCCATTGATGATGAAGGTTCCTCGCTCCGTCATCAACGGCAATTCGCCAATGAAAACTTCCTGCTCCTTGATTTCCCCGGTTTCTTTGTTCACCAACCGGCAGGTGACATACATCTGGGAGGCAAACGTCGCATCCCGCCGCTTGGCCTCCTCCACATCGTGGCGGGGCCGCTTGAGACGGTATTCGTCCCCGATGAAGTGCAGCTCCAGCTTGCCCGTGTAGTCGGTGATCGGCGAGAAGCTATCGAGCTCCTCGATCAACCCCTTTTCCAGAAACCACTTGAAACTCGCCCGCTGCACCTCCACCAGGTCGGGGAGATAGGTCACGGTCTTGGCGACCTGGATCGCGCTGCTCATGCGGAAACCTGCAGACAGGAGGACGGGAAAAGAGACGGGGAGGAATCCATCGAGGAGGGCCCGCTCAACAGGGGGCTGGCTCGAGGCCCCCACCTCCCCGACGGGGATGGGGACCCTCGACTGGGCTCCTCAAGGAGGCGACCCCCTTAAAGACAGGCCTTCCCGCGACAGTGCCTTGCCAATCACAGAAGCCATCAGCGTGGGAGGGATCACCAAGGAAGCCGACACCGAGAGTGAAGGGGCGCTCGCGCCACCGGGCCAATTAATGATCATACAGTGTGAAGGCCCAGTTTAAAAAGTCGGGAAGCGTTGGTTGTGCTGGTATGGGCCACCAATTCCAGGGATTCCCCACGCAACTCCGCCACCTTGGCGGCCACGGCGGCCACGTTGGCCGGCTCATTGCGCTTGCCGCGACGGGGAGCCGGGGAGAGAAACGGACAATCCGTTTCCACCAGGTAGCGATCCGCCGGCACGAGCCTGGCGCAGGCCTGTATGGCCTCGGCCTTGTTGAAGGTGACCGTGCCGCTGAAGCTGATCTGGAACCCAAGGTCTAAAAACGCCCCCATTTCCTCCGGCGTGCCTCCCCAACAGTGCATCACCCCGGAGGGCAACCGTCCTTCCGCGAAGCGCCCCCGAAAGACCCGCAGCATGGGGTCGGCGGCCTCACGACAGTGCACGATGATCGGGAGTTGGAGATCCCAAGCCAGATCTAGCTGGGAAGCCAAGACCTCCAGCTGACGCTCCAGATTCCGCTCGCGATAGAGATCCAGCCCCAGTTCCCCCACCGCCACCACCCGGGGGTCGGCAAGGGCGGCCTCCCGGAGAACGGAGGCGGTGTCGGGCCCCCAGTGTCCCGTGTCCAAGGGATGCACACCCACCGCGTAGCGGAGCTCCGGGAGCTGATCGGCCAAGCTCCGCATGGCGGGGATTTCCGAGGGTTCCACGCAGGCATGGACCACAGTGGCCACGCCGGCCTCCCGCCAGCGGGCCACCACGTCCGGCAGATCCCCGTCGAATTGCCGAAACACAAGGTGGCAGTGGCTGTCCACCAGGACGGCCGCTGGGGCGGAGGGACTCATCAAGGATGGGGGTCCCTCAGCTGGGCGCCAGCGTGTTGGCCGCTTCGGGCTCAAGCGCCTTCTTCACCGCGGCGCTGAGGCGCGATTTCTTGTGGGCGCCACTGTTTTTGTGCAACACCCCCACCTTCACCGCCTTATCGATCTTGCTGAAAGCCGCGTTCAGGCTCTTTTCGACGGCGTCGCGGGAGGCCTCTCCGGGCTGCTGGCCGTAACTCCCGCAGGCGGTGAGGCAGCGCTTCATCAGCGTGCGCAAGGCCGACTTGTAGCCGCGGTTGCGGAGCCGGTTGCGCTCGGCGATCTCGATGCGCTTTTTGGAGGATCTGTTATTGGCCACTGGATTCGAGCGACATCCAAACAAACGACCACACTACCTCAACCCTCTCCCCCAGCCCCCAAGGCGACCCGTAGCCTGAGATGTCCACGCGCACGCCCTGTGGTCGCCTCCCGCCCCGCCCCCGAGGCCCTCTCCGGAACCGTCCCGATCCCCACCATCCGCGATGGGGAGGCGGCCGCCACCCGGCTGCGGGAGATCGCCGCCCGCACCGAGAGCGGCCAGTTGCGGGCGGAGGAGGACAAGGTGGCCCAGATCCTGGAGCGGGTTCGCCTGGAGGGAGACGGGGCCCTGTTGAGCCTCACCGAGGCGTTTGACGGGGTGCGACTGGAGTCGCTCCAGGTTCCGGACGCCAGGCCGCGGGAGGCCTGGGAAGGGCTGCCAGGGCCCCTGCGAGAGGCGCTCCAGTTGGCCCACGACCGCATCCTCCGCTTCCACGAGCTCCAGGTTCCGGGGGATCTGGCCCTCCAAGGACCCTATGGCGAACACCTGGGCCGGCGTTGGAGGCCGGTGGACCGAGCCGGGATCTACGTTCCGGGCGGACGGGCCGCCTACCCCAGCACCGTGCTGATGAACGCCATTCCCGCCCGGGTGGCCGGAGTGAAGCGCCTGGTCATGGTCACCCCTCCAGGCCCCGATGGCGAACCCAACGCCACCGTGCTGGCGGCGGCCCATCTGGCCGGGGTGCGGGAGGTGTATCGGGTGGGTGGGGCCCAGGCCATCGGCGCCCTGGCCTGGGGCACCCAGACGATCCCGCGAGTGGATGTGATCAGCGGACCGGGCAACCTCTGGGTCACCCTCGCCAAGAAAGCCGTCTACGGGCGGGTGGGGATCGACTCCCTCGCCGGCCCCAGCGAGGTGCTCGTGATCGCCGATCACACCGCCCAAGCCGACCAGGTGGCGGCCGATCTCATGGCCCAGGCGGAGCATGATCCCCTGGCGGCGGCGATCCTGATCACCACCAGCGACGCGTTGGCCGCGGCGGTGCCCCCGGCCATCACCGAGCAGCTGGCCGATCACCCGAGGGCGGCGATCGTGCGCCAGGCCCTCGCGGACTGGGGCCTGATCGTGGTGTGCGGCGACCTCAGCGAGGCGACTCGCTTGAGCGACTGCTTCGCCCCGGAACACCTCGAACTGCTGGTGGAGGATCCCGAGGCGCTGGCCGAGGGCATCCACCACGCGGGCGCCATTTTCTTAGGGCCCTTCACTCCGGAGGCGGTGGGCGATTACCTGGCGGGCCCAAACCACACCCTGCCCACCTGCGGCACCGCCCGTTTCGCTGGCGCCCTCAGCGTCGAAACCTTCCTTCGCCACACCAGCCTGATTCGCTTCAACCGGGAAGCCCTTCAAGCCACGGGGGAGGCGGTGATGGAGCTGGCCCGAAGCGAGGGCCTGCACAGCCACGCCGAATCGGTGCGGCGACGCCTGGGCTAAGGGGAGGGGCCTCAGGGGTGGGAGAGCTCCCGCACCGCCGCCACACCCTCCACAATCTCGCCCACCAACACCTGATCGGTGAGATTCACAAACAGGCCGTTCTCCAAGACTCCGGGCAGGTTGTTGATCTCCTTCTCCAGGCTGGTGGGATCGGGGATGCCGCCGTTGAATTTCACGTCCAGCACGAGGTTGCCTTGATCCGTCACCACGGGTCCGGCCTTGCGCGCCGCCATGCGGAGTTCGGCCTCGCCACCCATCTCCTTGAGCTGGTCCTTCACCTGCCGCCAGGCCCCCGGCAGCACCTCCACCGGCAATGGGAAGCTGAGGTTGAGGGTGTCCACCAGCTTGGTGGCGTCCACCACCACCACAAAACGATCAGCCCGACGGGCCACGAGTTTCTCCTGCACATGGCAGGCCCCACCCCCCTTGATCAACTGGAGGGCGGGATCCACCTCATCCGCTCCATCAATGGCCAGATCAATGCGCTGGATGGCGTTGAGGCTCCTCAGGGGGATCCCCAGCTCGGCCGCCAGCACCTCCCCTTGAAAAGAGGTTGTCACGCCGGTGATGTCGCGCAGCTCGCCGAGCCTCAGCTTCTCCCCAAGGTCCTGGATCATCAGGGCCGCCGTGGATCCGGACCCCAAGCCGAGCACCATGCCGTCACGAATCTGGGCGACGGCGGCGGAGGCCACGGCCCGCTTCATCTGGGTCTGCAGATCCGACATGGCGAAGGGCGGGAAGGAGAGTTGTGGGGCGCGAACGTAGCAAAGCGATCGACTCAGCCCGTCGGGGCTGGAAGCGGGGCGGGTTTGATCGAGAGCCGCAGCTCCCGCTGGCCGCGCACCACCATCACGGAGAGGGGCTGGCCCACCTCGGCCTTCTCCACCTGCTGGAGCAGGGCTGACGGGTTGCGCACCACCTGACCGGCGATCTCCACCACCAGATCCCCCCGCTTCAGCCCAGCCGTTTCGGCGGGACTCTCAGGCAGCACCTTTTGCACCAGGGCCCCGTCCCGTTCGGGAAGTTTCACCAAGGCGTCGGGATCCCGGTTGTTGTCGCGCGCCACCCTGGCGGTCAGAGGCACGAGCTGCAGGCCCAGGTAGGGATGCACCACCGTGCCACCGGAAGCGAGCTGGTCGGCCACCCGGCGGGCGAGATTGATCGGGATCGCGAATCCCAGGCCCGCCCCTGGCCCGGAACGCACGAGGGTGTTGATGCCAATCACCTCTCCATTGGCGTTGATGAGGGGGCCGCCGGAATTCCCGGGGTTGATCGCCGCGTCGGTTTGGATCAGATCCAACCGCTTATCGGCGAATCCCAAACTGTTGATGTCCCGATGCAGGCTGCTCACGATGCCCAAGGTCACCGTGCGCTCCAGGCCATAGGGACTCCCCAGGGCGATGGCCCAGTCGCCCACCTCCAGGGCCTCCGAATCTCCCAGGCGAGCCGCGGCCACCTTGCCCTTGCTGGGGATGCGCACCAGGGCCAGGTCGGTGACCCGATCACTGCCCACCACCGTGCCATCCAGTTGGCGCCCGTCCGCCAGGGTCACCTCCACGGAGTCGACTTGATCGACCACGTGGGCATTGGTGAGCACCAGGCCCTTGGCGGAATCAATCACCACGCCGGAGCCCTGGCCCCGCTCCCGCATGCTGCCTGAGGGATCGCCAAACAAATCCCTCAGCAGGGGATCCAGGAGGGCGGGGTCGAACGCCTGGCGCTCCACGTTGCGCTCCGTGTCGATGCGCACCACGGCTGGTCCGGCCTGGCGCACCGCGTCGGCCACAAAACTGTGGGGACTGACCGTGGCGGCCAGGGCGGCCCAGGAGCCGCGCTCAGACGCCGGGGGCGGCTCGGCGGGCGGAGCCACCGGCACGGAGAGGGTGTTGGGCTCGGGGCCCGCGGCCTTGATCGAGACCGCCTCGGCGGGAAGGGGCCTCCAGGGGCCCAGGCCAAAGAGGGGCACCAGCAGCACGGGAAGCAGCAGGGCACCCAGCCGACGAAGAAGGCGTTTCAGGGGAGGGAGGTCTCCAGTCGCGATGGGAGAAAACTAGGTGGCCCCAGGGGGCGTCCAGGCGGATGGCCCCGGCGGATTTCCCCCTTCGGAGCCAGCCTGAGCAAACTTGTTCATCAGATCCGCCGAACTTTCCTGCCGGGGACTCCGCTCACCTTAAGTTTCCTCGAGAGATTCGCCGGCCATGTCCTTGATCCCCCCCGGTATGCGGCGGCGCTGCAGCCTGTGCACAGTGGAAATCCAAGGCATGGCGGGGGGTGCCGATCTGGTGTTTTTTAGTCAAGGGGCACCGGGCACCCGCGCCAAGCTCTGGGCCCGGGTCTGCCAATACCTGCGCACGCCTGAGCAATGCGCCCAGTGCATCAACCAAGACCTCAGCCTGCGGGGGGAGGTGAGCGGCAGCGATTATTACGCCGAGGCCCCAAGTTTCGATTTTTCCCCAACCCCGGGGGCCCCCAGCGAGCCGGAGGCTCTCCCGTGAACGAGAGGGGCATGGCTTAGAGTGTGAGCCGTGCCCGCCGGGCACATCTGCCTTTCAGGGGTGGGTTCCTTTCCGGGTCCGGCGGCCTCCACGCCGCTGACTCCCTTTGGCCCATCCACTCATCCCACCCATCACCGCGCTGGCCCGCCAGGTGGCCGAGGGAGCGGGGCTGACCGTGAGGGAGGTGCGCCTTCTGGCGCACCACATCCCCATGACGGTTCAGGTGGTGGTGGAGCGACGCGACGGGGCCGATGTGACGCTGGAGGCCTGCGCGGCCCTCAGTGGTCCGCTGGGTGACGCCCTTGAGGAAGCCGCTCTCTTGGCATCGGCTTATGTGCTGGAGGTGAGCAGCCCCGGCCTCAGCGAGGTTCTGGAGAACGACCGCGACTTCACGAGCTTTCGGGGCTTCCCCGTGGAGGTCACGATGCGCCCCGAGGCCAAGGGCGTCGCCAGTCACGCGGGGCTTCTGCTGGGCCGCGGCGAAGACAGCGTCACGATCAACGTCAAGGGTCGCGCCTTGAGGCTCCCACGCGACGCCGTTCTGGAGGTGCGCCTCAGCCCGGCGCACGACCAGCCTTGAGTCGTCGCCCTCCCCCGTTTTGTTCTTCCCTTCTCCCTCCATGCCATGGCCCTTGTTTTGCTGCCCGGACTGAACAACCTCATCGAAGACATCAGCGAGGAGAAGAAACTGCCTCCCCAAGTGGTGGAGGCCGCGCTGCGTGAAGCCCTGTTGAAAGGGTACGAACGCTATCGACGCACGCTTTACCTGGGGATCAGCGAAGATCCGTTTGATGAAGAATACTTCTCCAACTTTGATGTTGCCCTCGATCTTGATGAGGAAGGCTATCGGGTGTTGGCCAGCAAAATCATCGTTGACGAAGTAGAGAGCGAGGATCATCAAATCGCCATAGAAGAGGTCTTGCAAGTGGCGGAAGACGCTCAAATTGGTGACACCGTCGTGCTGGATGTCACCCCCGAAAAGGACGACTTCGGCCGCATGGCCGCCGCCACCACCAAGCAGGTGCTCGCCCAAAAGCTCCGCGATCAGCAACGGCGCATGATCCAGGAGGAGTTCGCCGATTTGGAAGACCCGGTGCTCACCGCCAGGGTGATCCGCTTCGAGCGGCAGAGCGTGATCATGGCCGTGAGCAGCGGTCTGGGTCGGCCCGAGGTGGAGGCTGAATTGCCCCGACGCGATCAGCTGCCCAATGACAACTACCGGGCCAACGCCACCTTCAAGGTGTTCCTCAAAGAAGTGAGCGAGGTTCCCCGCCGAGGCCCCCAGCTGTTTGTGAGTCGGGCCAACGCTGGCCTGGTGGTCTATCTCTTTGAGAATGAGGTGCCCGAGATCCAAGAAGGATCCGTGCGCATCGTCGCCGTGGCGCGGGAGGCCAATCCCCCGAGCCGATCGGTCGGTCCCCGCACCAAGGTGGCCGTGGACAGCGTGGAACGGGAAGTCGACCCGGTGGGAGCCTGCATCGGCGCCCGTGGCTCGAGAATCCAACAGGTGGTGAACGAGCTGCGCGGCGAAAAAATCGATGTGATTCGCTGGTCACCCGATCCGGGCCAGTACATCGCCAACTCCCTCAGCCCGGCGCGGGTGGAAATGGTGCGGCTGGTCGATCCTGAGGGACACCACGCCCACGTGCTGGTTCCTCCGGATCAACTGAGCCTGGCGATCGGCCGGGAAGGGCAGAACGTGCGCCTGGCGGCCCGATTGACGGGCTGGAAGATCGACATCAAAAACTCTCATGAGTACGACCAAGGCAAGGAAGACGAGACCGTGGCCGTGCAGATCGCCCAGCGGCAGGAGGACGAGGCCCAGCAGGCGGAGGCGGAGGCCCGTCTAGCGGCTGAGCAGGCCGCCAGGGCGGAGGAGGATGCCCGTTTGCGGGAGTTGTATCCCTTGCCGGAAGATGAGGAGGAGGATCCAGAGTTCCTGGCTCAAGCGGACCAAGAGGGCCAGGAGGACGACGGTGGCCAAGTGGACGACGGTGACCAGGTGGAGCCCTCCGCCGAATCGCCAGAGGAGCCGGTGACGGCGGCGGGGGAGCGGTGATGTCCCCCCAAGGACGCCCTGTTCTCCGGCGCTGCGTGGCCTGCCGAGAGCTGAAGGATCGCCAGCGGCTGTGGCGGGTGGTGCGACTGGCCGAAGGTGGCTTGGCCATGGACCGGGGGATGGGGCGATCCGCCTACCTCTGTCCCCACCCGGAGTGCCTGCGGGACGCTCGCCGGCGCCGTCGGTTGCAGCGGGCTCTGCGCTGCGCCGTGGATGACGCAATCCTGAACACTCTTGAGTCCCGCCTCCCAACCCCGCACCCACTGAGGCAAGATGACCAATGGCCCCAGCCGGGCTGCGGCTCGGTGGCAACTGATGCCCCGCCCGATCGGAGACCTGAATGACCAGCAGCGGCAAGATGAGAATTTATGAGCTGTCGCGGGACTTGGGCCTCGACAACAAGGACGTGCTGGACGCCGCCGAGAAGCTCGCGATCGCCGCGCGGAGCCATAGCAGCTCCATCAGTGATGAGGAGGCGGCTCGGATTCGTGCCCTGATCCGCAACCAGGCCCCAGGCACCCCCACTCCCCCGGCGAGCGGCCCTGTCGCGGCGGCGCCGGGGAAAACGATTCTGTCCGTGAAAAAGGCCCCCAGCCAGCCACCGCCAGCCGCCACCCCCCCGGCCACCGCGGGCGCTCCCTCCACTCCCGTGGCCCCGCCCACGCCAGTGCCATCCGCCCCGGCCGGCCCGCCCTCCCCTCCCGCGGTCATCGCCCCTCCCACCCCCGCCCGACCCGTCGTGCCCCCATCCGCCCGACCCGTCGAGCCCCCATCCGCCCGGGCCGCCCAACCCATCCAGCCGAGCCCAGCCCCTCAACGGGGCCCGGCCCCCAACGCGCCGAGACCCCAGTCCGGCCCAGCCGCCATCACCCCTCCGCCGCCCCGCCCCATCCAACCCACCAAGGTCGAGCCGGAGGCTCCCAAAGTTCAGGCCGCCCCGCCACCGCCCCGTCCCTCGGCGCCACCGCCGCGGCCGGCCAGCGCGCCGCCCGTGATCCGTCCCGCCGCGGGACCCCAGCCCAAGGCCCCGAGCGCCGCCCCTTCCCCAGCCCAGGGCGATCGGCCCGCGCCCGCCGCGCCGCCCAGGCCCCTGGTGGGGGCCCCCGACCGTTCCGTCCCCCCACCGGCGAGGCCCACCAGCGCCCCCGTGGCCCGGGGATCCCAGCCTCCCCAGCGTCAGGCCCCCAGCGGCCGTCCGCTGATCCCCACCAGTCCACGCCCCGTCAAACCCGGCACCCCCCCCTCCGGCTCCAGCAAGCCCCAACTGGTGGGGCGCCCCCAACCCGCTGGACAGACCCCGCAAGGCAGTGGTGGTCGACCAGCACCCCCGTCCCCCCGCCCCCAGCGCCCGGGAGCACCGCCGCCCGTGCGCCAGGGCACTCGCCCCCCCGCCCCCGGGGCGCCGAGCCGGGGGGCGGCCGGTCCCACTCGGGCTGGCACTCCTTTGGAGCTGTACGGCAAGCCGATCCGTCGGGAGGGCCCCCCTGGGGGAGGCCCCTCCACCCCGGGAGAGCCCCCGCGGGCCGGAGCCCCGGGACGCCCCGGCCGACCCACGGGCATGCGCAAGCCCATGGCCCCCGGCGAGCTCATGCAGCTGCAGAAGCCCAGTGGCCGGCCCACCGCCGCTCCCCCCCGCCGGCCGGAACGCCCGGGGGAAGCCACCAAACCTGACGGGACGCGCGAACAGCCCCTGGTCACCCCCACGGCCACTCCGCCCTCGCCGCCGCGTCGGCCAGGCGCCAAGCCCACCCAGCCGGCGGGCCCCACCCGGGCCCGCCGGCCTGACTGGGACGACAGTGCCAAGCTGGAGGCCCTTCGGAGCCGCACTCCCCAGAAGCAGCGCCAAAAGGTGCACATCATCGGGGAAAACGACGATGCCCTGACGGCCGAAACCGGGGGCTACGCCGGAGAGCAGGAGGCGATGGTGCTGCAGGCCAGCCTGGCTCGGCCGGCCAAGCCCCGCGGCACGGCGGCGGCGCCCAAACCCAGCGTGGCGGTGCGCAAACGCAAAAAAGAAACCACCCGCCAGCGCCAGCGCCGACGGGCCATGGAGCTGCGGGCCGCCCGCGAGGCCAAGGCCCAGCGGCCCGAGATGCTGGTGGTGCCAGAAGGCAACCTCACGGTTCAGGAGCTGGCCGACAGGCTGGGCGTGGAGAGCTCAGAGATCATCAAGAGCCTCTTCTTCAAGGGCATCATCGCCACGGTCACCCAGACGCTGGATCTGCCCACCATCGAGACGGTGTCCGACGAGTTTGGGGTGCCCGTGCTCGAGGACGACGTGCAGGCCGCGGCCGCCAAGACCGTGGAGATGATCGAGGAGAGCGATCTGGCCCATCTGATCCGGCGCCCCCCCGTGGTGACGGTGATGGGGCACGTCGACCACGGCAAGACCAGTCTTCTGGACGCCATCCGCAAAACCCGCGTCGCCGCGGGGGAAGCCGGGGGAATCACCCAGCACATCGGCGCCTATCAAGTGGAGGTGCCCCACGCCGGCGAGCAGCGCAGGATCACCTTCCTCGACACTCCGGGGCACGAGGCCTTCACGGCCATGCGGGCACGGGGCACCAAGGTGACGGATGTGGCCGTGCTGGTGGTGGCGGCGGATGACGGGGTGCGTCCCCAAACCCTGGAGGCCATCAGCCACGCCCGGGCGGCGGAAGTGCCGATCGTGGTGGCGATTAACAAGATCGACAAGGAGGGCGCCTCCCCCGAGCGGGTGAAGCAAGAGCTTTCGGGTCAGGATCTGGTGGCCGAAGACTGGGGAGGCACCACGGTGATGGTCCCTGTGAGCGCCATCAAGGGCGAAAACATCGACCATTTGCTGGAGATGATTTTGCTGGTGTCGGAGGTGGAAGACCTGCAGGCCAACCCCGACCGGATGGCCCGGGGCACGGTGATTGAGGCCCACCTCGACAAGGCCAAGGGCCCGGTGGCCACCCTGCTGATTCAGAACGGCACCCTGCGCAACGGGGATGTGTTGGCCGCGGGCCCCGTGCTGGGCAAGGTGCGCGCCATGGTGGACGACACCGGCAAACGGGTGAAGGTGGCTGGCCCCTCCTGCCCCGTCGAAGCCCTGGGCTTCAGCGAGGTGCCCACCGCTGGCGACGAGTTTGAGGTGTATGCCGATGAGAAGAGCGCCCGTGCCGTGGTGGGGGATCGGGCCAGTGAGGCCCGAGCCAGCCGTCTGGCCCAGCAGATGGCCTCCCGCCGGGTGTCCCTGGCCTCGATGTCAGGCCAGGCCAGCGAAGGGGAACTCAAGGAGCTCAACATCATCCTCAAGGCCGATGTGCAAGGCAGCGTGGAAGCCATCCTTGGGGCGCTTGAACAGCTTCCCCAGGAGGAGGTGCAGGTGCGGGTGCTGCTGTCGGCTCCTGGAGAGATCACCGAAACCGACGTGGATTTGGCCGCCGCCTCCGGAGCCGTGATCGTGGGCTTCAACACCTCCATGGCCCCTGGAGCCAAGCGGGCCGCGGACGCCACGGGGGTGGATGTGCGCGATTACGACGTGATTTACAAGCTGTTGGAAGACATCCAACTGGCGATGGAGGGTTTGCTGGAACCCGAGTTGGCCGAAGAGGCCCTCGGAGAGGCGGAGGTGCGCGCCATCTTCACCATCGGCAAGAGCGCCGTGGCGGGTTGTTACATCACCAACGGCAAGGTGCAGCGCAACTGCAAAGTGCGGGTGCATCGCGGCAAGGAGGTGGTGTACGAAGGCGATCTGGATTCCTTGCGTCGCAACAAAGACGACGTCAAGGAGGTGGCGACGGGCTTCGAATGCGGCATCGGCTGCGACCGCTTTTCCTCTTGGCAAGAGGGGGATCGGATCGAGGCCTACCGCCTGGTCACCCAGCGCCGCACCCTCAGCGTCTGAATCCGGTGAACCCACGCGCCGAGTCGCTGCTTTGGACCCAGCTCCTGGGACTGGCGGTCCTGCCCCTGGAGGCCCTGCTGATCCTGATGACGCTGGCCGGAAGCGACCCTGGCCCAGCCCCCCTGGTGGAGGAGGTGCTCTGTTGGAGCCTGGGGGCCCTCGCCCCCGCCTTGTTGCTGTGGCGGGTTCCGGCGGATGTGTGGTCGCTGCTGCTGGTGCGGATTCCGAGCCGAGGCAGGGGGGATGGGCGGCTGCGCATGAGCCAGCTGCAGGACACCCTGGCGCTGAAGGTGTGCGGCCCGGCGCTGGGGGCCATCGCCCTCCTTCCGCTGCTGATTCAGCTCGATCGGCATGCGGCCATCGCCGCTCCGCTTTGGCATCCAGGCCACCTGCCGCGGCTGGTGGCCCTGTTGCTGGCGGCCCTTCCTCTGAGCCTGATGCTCTGGCAATGGCAACAGGCCCTGCAGGCCCTGTGGCTGCTCAGCCGCTCCGAGAGCGTGGTTCGCTCCACCCCGCCATTGAGTCTCGACGAGCTCGAAGGGGGCCGCCTCAGCCTGGGGCTCCCCCTGCTGTTGCCCGCACCCCTGAGCTTCGCGGGGCCGGCTCCGCGTCCCGCCCCCACCCCTGCTCCCGCCAACCGCGCTCCGAGGGAGCAAACCCCGCCATCAGAGCGGGAAGCTTCAGCCATCAGCGGGCTGGCGCCGCCTGTCGAACCAGAGCAGGCCACCGCAGACGAACAGGGCGACCAGTTGGATGAGCCAATCGGATGAGGGGACGCTCTCTCCCGCCGCCCCCCGCATCGCCATGGTGGCCAGGCCAACGGCGGCCGAGGCGAACAAGGCGAACCACAGGGCCCGTCGTAACCCACGCCAGGGCGTGCGGGCCTCCGCCAGAAGGCGTTCCCTGAGCTCTGGATCCAGTTTTGAGGCCACGTCGATCCAGAACCTGTGGCGATGCTAGTTTCCGTGAGTCGCCGGTGTAGCTCAGCGGTAGAGCAACTGATTCGTAATCAGTAGGTCGCAGGTTCAAATCCAGTCACCGGCTTCTTTGCCATCCGCCCTTCCCGCCTGGCTTCCACACCAGGGGTGGGTCTTTGGATCACCAAACCCGCCGCGCGGGCTGGGATTCCTCAGCGGGGTTGGCGCCGTGGCGCGGGGGGCGTTAGGCCAAACTTCCGCGCCAAACCGCCGCTGGACGTCGGCGCGGAAAGGTCTCAACCTCCCGGAACCGCAAACCAAGGGAACAGCCCGGCGGGTGAGCTTCAGTCGTGGGCTGTTCCGCCCCCGCGTTCAGCATGCCCCCTCCATCACTCCCCACAACCACCATCACCGCCGCCCCCCCAGCTCCCCCCATCGCCCGCTCCACCGTGATGGTCGCCGAAATGGCACGCGCTCCAGGCCCCCTCCGCGCCGCTCCAGCCCTCCAGCCCAAAGAGGCCATCACCTCCCCCGCTGGGGGCAAACAAACCAGTCAGACACTGGGCCAGATCCCCCCTCAGCCCCCGCCATCCCAGCGGTGCCAGCAAGGGAACCAGGCCCATCGCCAGGTCGACCGGCAACACCGAAGGACCCAGCAGCGCGAAGGCGGGTAGCAGACTCTCAGGAGCTGACGTTGGGGGCATGCGGCGGTAGCGGTTCTCCAGCGCGCGCAGCAGGCGATCGCCCCGGGCGGTGCGGTGGGGGCGCCGCCCCCAAAACGCCGCCGCGGCCCCCATCAGCGCAAGGCACAGCAACAGAAGGCCGGCCACCGGGCGATGTCCCCCCATGTCCCGCTGGATCCGCGCCAGCCCGGGCACCAGCACGGCCGCGATGACCAGCATCGGGCCATGGCGGGCCCACCAGGCCCGCCGGACGCCATGCACCAGGCCTAGCTCCACCAGCCGGCGCCGCGGGGGGGCCATCAACGCCCCCCTCCTCGCGACGGCCCGAAGCACCCCAACCGCTGATCCCTGGGGCCTTCGCTTCAGGCCGAGCAGCACCGCCTCCGCGATCGGATCCCCCAACGGTTGCCAAGGCTCCATCCGGGGCGGCCTGCCACTGGCGACGGGTCGCACCTTCCCCCTGTGCAGGAGCGAGAGCAAAGCCAATCGCGCCACCTGGTCGCCCCCCTTCGCCAAGTAGGCCATCTCTGGAGGGGAAAGTGGCGGTGGGTTGCCATCGGACGCGATCTCCCGGAGCAACCACCGCCGCCAGGCCAGCGCCACCAGCACCGTCAGGGCGGAGAGCGCCGTGTAGACGGCGCCAAAGACCGGGGCATCCAGTGCCGCGCGATAGCCAAGCCCCAGGGCCAGGGCGGTCCAAAGGAAGGGGGGAAGGGCGAGGCGACAAGAACGGTGGGCTGGGGTCATGGCGAAGGCGAGCCCGCTGGCACGTCTTGCCATGGATTGGGGCCATGGCCCTTGATTCAGGCCTCCACCACTTCTTGGCCGGGAATCACGAGCGGGCGCCGGTGGGGCGGGTTGCCGAAGTGCTCCCGAGCCACCGCCAGCACTTGCCCCTCGCTGGGATCGGCGATCGCCAGGGTTTCCACCCCCACCAGCCGTTCCAGCAGGTCGGGGCGGTGACGGCGCACATGGGCCAGCAGCAGCTGGCGCATGTCGCTCTCACCTGTGCCATGGCCCAAGAGCAACACCGCGTCGGCCCCTTCCATGGCAGCCATGACGCGGGTGAGGTAGTCGTGGTCGCGAGGGGCCTTCTGACCGGCGATGTCGCGGTCATGGCGGTGGCTGAGGTTTTCGCCGCTGCCCCACACACCATGGGGGACGAGCACGGCATGCTCCACCTCATCGCCCTCCAGCAGGAAGACGTCGGTGCGGTGGTGATCCAGGTGGATCACCAGCCGGCGGCTCTGATCACCCCGCGGGCTGGCGGGCTCGGCCTCCGGATGCTCGGGCGTCACCCCCGCCTCCTCCAGCAAATGACGGAGGCGCAGCACGGCCTCCGGATCCAAATCCGGATGGTGCGCCCCCTCACCCACCTCCAGCCAGGATTCCTGGCCACCGGGCATCTGGATCCTCAACCGACGGCCCTCCAGGGAGGTGACGTCCGCTCCGAGGGCGTGGAGGAGGGCTTCCACCTTGGAGGCGCGAAGACCATGGACGAGCGGGTGGCTGAAGAGAGCCTCCAGGGTGCGCTGATGCTGGCGTTTCATGGACGGACTGGCGCTGCCTTGACCCTATCGAGGGCGGTCCCCGGCGAACGCGACCGTCACAAAGTGCCGCTCAAGGTCGCTCCACTTTCCTCACATCCACGGGGCCGCGGCCCATGCGGTTGAGTTCTCCAGCCGCGCGCACGGCGGATTCATGGGTGCGGAAGTGATGGGCCTGCTCGATCAAGGACACCTCCAGGAGGCTCTGATCGTCTTGATCAATGCCTAAAAAAGCCTCCTCATCCAAGCGCTTCAGCACAAAACGCTCTGGATGGGCGCAGGCCAAGGGGTTGGTGGAATCGATTCCGGGGGACCAGAGCGCCATGGACTCGTGGGCTGGCAAATCCAGAGAGGAGATTTAAATTTCACCCTATTCGAACAGAAGCGAGGGCGAGATTCGAAGGGGAGCGAACGCGAGCGGATCAGGAGGTGGCCTGGGGGTTCCCGTCGTCGACCAATCCTCGATGGCGCACTTCCGCAACCCGCACCAGCTGCTGGGCCTCCCAGAGGCTGGTGGTGGTCAGGCAGTGCCGCTGAAGGTCGCAGACGCGGTAAGAACCATCGGATGCGGGCGTGATGGTGAACCCCGCTGGTGTCGTGATCGTCTCGTCCACGGGTGGGTGGAGCAGCGCTTTACCGGGTTACACCCCCATCCGCCCCGTTAAGCAATCGTGAAACGACTCGTTGCCTTGGGCGCCCCCCCCGCCTGGGATGATGGGGCAACCCATTCACCTCCAGGGATGTACACAGACTGGACCGCTGTCCTTCTCCTGTTGCTCACCGCCGCTCCCCTGGCCGCCGTCGTTGGCACGGCCGCCTTCTTCATCTGGCGCTCGAAGCGATCGGGGGTGCGCTGACACCCCCGCGGGGGTCATCGGAACGGCGCATGGCACCGGGAAGAGACCCTGGCCCAAACAGTCGAGGCAGGTGCGGAAACGCCCATCCGCCAGCCGGAGGATGCCGCTGCCGCCGCATCGGGGACAGGGGGTCGAGGCTTTAGGCCTGGCCGCGGGAGCCGGAGGCGAGAGAGACGTCATGGCCAGACCGTGAAACGGTGTCGATTTACACACTTTGCCCCCCAGGGTTGTCGCCCGGCCCCGGTGAAAACCGAAAGCTTTGTAAAGACTCCCCCGCTTGCTCCCAAAGCGCGGAATCGGCCTTCACCTCCGTCAGCAGGTCTGGAAGGCTGAGCCGGGCGCCGGGGGGCGCCAATCCCGCGCTGGCGGCGAGTCGGCCGATCACGTCGGGAGCCTCCAGGCCCCGAGAGCGAAGGCCGGCCAACCCTTCGGAGGCCACCCGTTTGCTCAGCCGTTTCCCCTCCCCATCACAGAGAACGGGAACGTGGCCATACCGCGGGGGGGGGAACCCCAGCGCCCGGCACACCGCCACATGGGCGCCGGTGGAGGCCCAGAGGTCGGCACCCCGCACCACATCGCTGATGCCGAGGGTGAGTTCGTCGACAACCGTGGCCAGGTGATAGGCCACCACCCCATCGGCCCGTCGGAGCACCACATCACCCACCTGCCTGGCCCCGTCGAGATGGCCCTCAGGCCCCCAGCGCTCTTGCCACTGAATGGGCCCCTCCTCGAGGCGCAGCCGCCAGCTGGGCCACCGCCCGTCGCGCCGCCCCCACTGGGGAGCCTGGGTCCGGCAGGTGCCGGGATAGATCGGCCCACTTCCGTGGGGGGCGGAGATGTCCGCCAGGAGGCGACGGCTGCAGTGGCAGGGATACAGGGCTCCGGAGCGGCGCAGGGCCGAGAGCGCCGAGGCGTACAGCCCGACGCGCTCGCTTTGGCGGATCACCGGACCATCCCAGTGGAGTCCAAGCCAGAGCAGGTCGTGGAGGATGGCCTCCTCCGCTCCCGCCCGCACCCGCGGGCGGTCGAGGTCATCGAGGCGCAGGAGCCAGGCCCCGTCGGATCGGCGGGCATCCAGCCAGCTCAGCAGGGCCGTGCGAAGGTTGCCGAGATGCAGCTCCCCACTGGGTGAGGGAGCAAAGCGCCCCCGTGTCCCCCGCTGGCGGAGGCCTACGCCGTGCTCCAACCGTTCCCGGAGCGACTCAGGAAGAGGCACTGGACTCACCAATGAAAAAGCGGCCCAACTGAGCCGCCCGACACACTTGGGGTGGGGTGGGGATCAGCCCTGCACCCGATCCTTGAAGAGCTTGCCAGCCGTGAACGCGGGCACGCGCTTGGCCGGGATTTTGATCTTTTCACCCGTTTTTGGGTTCAGGCCCTGGCGCTCGGAACGCTCCCGGGGTTCGAACGACCCGAAACCAAGGATGGAAACTTTCTTGCCCTCCACCACGGAATCGATGATGGTTTCGATGGCGGCATCGACAACCAAGGAAACGTCGGTTTTGGTGAGTTCGGTGCGAGCGGCGACGAGATTGACGAGATCAGCTTTGTTCATGGGGTAAGGAGGAGCCTCCGGATGGCGGTCTTGGGGGGATGGGAAGAGGAGGCGAATCGGAATTCCGACCGCCACAGGGATTGCGCCGCCTAATGGTATGGGGATTCGCCCAGGGCGGCAACAGCAGAAGGCAAGGAGCAACAAGCTTTTTGGCGTTTGATCGAATCAGGGAAACGTTCACGGCGGGCCAACCCTCCCCCGCCACTCGCCGGTTGGGGAGCGGGAGGCGGCCAGCTCCGCCAGCAGGGAAGCCCCATCTGGCACCAGGGCTTCCCCAGCGAGGGCTCCGAGACCAGCGCCGCTGGCGATCCAATCCGGGGAGCCTGGGGGCAACCAGCGAACCAGATCGCTGACGCCACGCAGCTGGCGAGGCCAATGGAATCCCCTGGGGGAGGGCACGGGGGCCAGTCGCCCAGGCCCCACCGGCACCAGCAGGCGCCCGCAGAACAGCCCATCCATCGCTCCCGCCACCCCTCCCCGGGCATGGAGCACCGCGGCCCCCGGGCTGGGTCCAGGGGTCCAGAGCAGATGGAGGCCATCCATCAGCGCATGCTCGGCCCCGAAGGCCACCAGCCCCCGCACCCCTGGCAGCAAGTACGCCTCCTGCTCCTGCACCAGCACCGGCCACCCCAGGCGCTCCACCAGCCGACGGCACCGTCCATGGCCCTCGCGACCCAGCAACACCATCCAGCCAGGGTGGTGGCCCTGGCGGTCCCGCAGGAAATCAACCGTGGCCTCGGTATCGGGCGGGCAGTCGATCAACACATCGCCCGCGCTGGTCTCCAGCAACCAGGAGCTGCCCCCATGGGCATCGGGATTGGGAGGGAAGAGCCACAACCCAGGCCTCACCCGCCGGGGGGGCCGTCCCGCCCCTCCCGGCGAGGCGGCAAACGCCGATCCGGCCATGGCCCGCACAGACAGAAGTGTGGATGTGACCCTAGTTTGACGGTGTTCGCATCTCCCTTGCGTTGATCAGGATTGGGCAGCCCTGGCCCTTGGGGTCAACCCCGACCCCGAGGGGGGTGAATTTTTCCGTGGTGGCCCCCTTAGCCACCCGAGTGGAGCTGCTGATCTTCTCCGCAGCCGAGGCCCAGGAGCCCCACACGGTGATCGCCCTGGACAGCCGTCACCGCTCTGGCGATTACTGGCATGTGGAGGTGGAGGGGGTCGGCATCGGGTGCTGCTATGGCTATCGGGTGTTTGGTCCCCTAGAGCCCGGGAACCATGGGTTCAATCCCTCGAAGGTGCTGTTGGATCCCTGCGCCCGGGCGATCGGAGGATGGGAGGGGTATCAGCGCGGCGCGGCGGTGGGCGCCATCCCCAACACCTCCTGCTGTCTGAAAGGGGTGGTGACCGAGCGCCACAACTTTGATTTCAGCCAGTCTCCCCGGCCGCGCCACTCCTGGCAAAAAAGCGTGATCTATGAATTGCACGTGGGCGGCTTCACCCGGGGGCCAGGGTGCCCCGTGCCCGAGGAACGCCAGGGAACCCTGTTGGGATTGATCGACACCCTGCCGTACCTGCGGGAGATGGGAATCACGGCGATCGAGCTCCTGCCGGTGATGGCGTTCGACCCGGAGGACGCCCCCACTGGTCGATACAACCATTGGGGGTACAGCCCCTTGAGCTGGATGGCTCCCCACCCGGACTACCTGGTGAGTCCCAACCCCCTCGACGCCCGCGACGAGGTGCGCGCGCTGGTGAGCGCCTGTCATCAGGCGGACCTGGAGGTGCTGCTTGATGTGGTGTACAACCACACCACCGAAGGCAACCAGGCGGGGCCCACATTGAGCTGGCGGGGCTTCGCCGATACCGTTTACTACCACCAAAACAGCCGGGGGGACTATCTGGATGTCAGCGGCTGTGGCAACAGCATCGCCGCCAATCAGGCCCTCACCCGTCGCTTGATCCTGGAATCGCTCCGCTGCTGGGCGAACGAGCTGGGCATCGACGGCTTCCGTTTCGATCTGGGCATTGCCCTGAGCCGGGGCGAGGAGCTAACACCCCTGGAGCAACCGCCCCTCTTTGAGGCCATGGAAGCCCATCCGGAGTTGAGCGATCTCAAGATGGTGAGCGAGCCATGGGACTGCGGCGGCCTCTACCGAATGGCCGACTTTCCAGCCCGCCGGATGGGGACGTGGAACGGGCGTTTTCGCGACGACCTGCGGCGTTTTTGGAAGGGGGATGAGAAATGCTGCTGGCCCGTGAGCCAGCGTCTGACGGGCAATCCCGATCTCTACGGAGGCCAACCGGCCACCCTGGGGCGAAGCATCACCTTCATCACGGCGCACGACGGGTTCACCTTGGCCGATCTGGTGAGCTACAACCGCAAGCACAACCTGGCCAACGGCGAAAACGACCGCGACGGCGACAACCACAACAACAGTTGGAACCATGGTGTGGAGGGGCCCTGCGGCGACAGGGCGGTGATGGCCCTGCGGGATCGGCAGATGCGCAATCTCCTCACGAGCCTGATGGTGGCTCCGGGGGTGCCCATGCTCCTGATGGGAGATGAGGTGCGGCGCAGCCAGGGGGGGAACAACAACACCTGGTGCCAAAACAACCCCCTGGGTTGGATGCACTGGCAACCCGACGCGGACGACTTGGCCTTGCGGCGTTTCCTGACTCGCCTGATTGCCCTGCGCCAGCGGCTGGCCTTCCTGCTCAACCCCGAGGCGCCCATCCCCGAATCGCGCCCTCGGCGCCAGGGAGAGGGCCAGGGCCTTTGGCGGGAGTGGCATGGGGTGGAATTGCACAAGCCCGACTGGGCCAGCTGGTCGCACAGCCTGGCTTGGAGCCTGCACGACGCTCGCCAAGGCCCCCTGCTGTGGTGTGGGTTCAACGCGTATTACAAAGCGATGCACTTCGATTTGCCGCCTTCGTCTGAGGGCTGGATGCGGGTGATCGACACCGCCCTGCCACCGGATCAGGATCTGCCGGCCACCCCGGAGCGTTGGACCCCATCCGGAGCGCCCCTGGAAAGTCGCAGTTTGATGTTGATGCTCCATCCTTCCCTGGTGACATAGACGGCCCCGTGGCGGCGGCGAACCTCCGGAGAATCGGCTCCGTTTGAGCTGGCTACGGTGGACACGGTGGCTCCCAGCGAGGTGGAGGGATGGGGCAAATGTTCGATCAGGCGGAGCGGTCGAGCCGGCGCGCCGGTCTTGGATTGTCGTTCTCCGGTGGGGGGTTTCGAGCCACGGCCTTTTCGCTTGGCACCCTCACCCTGCTGCAAGACCTGCGGCTGCTGGAACGGGTCAAGGTGATGTCGAGTGTGTCGGGTGGATCCCTGGCGCTGGCCGCCTATGTGTGCGCGAAGGCGGGCTCAGACGCGCAACGTGAGTCGGCTTTCCGCTTTGACGATTGCTTTTATCGACCCTTAATGGCCTTTCTGGAGGGGGAGAGGCTCGCCAAGGCGTTTGTGGACATCAAAGCACTGCTACGGGGAGAGAAGTTGATTTTGAAGGCCGCTGACGCCACCCATGAGTTTCTGAATGAACTCTTGAACGGCGGGGATGACGTCAGCCAGCAAGAAGCCATTCTGGGCAACGAGAAAATCACAGAGATGCTGGCGAATGACCACCTTTCCCCAGATCATATATTCATTAATGCCACCAATATTTCCTCGCTTGATTTATTTCGCTTTGGTATTATGCGCAGCCAATCAAAAGGCCATTCTTCAGAGTCTAGCCGCCCCATTTTTGTCCTCAATCGGTATTTGCTTAGGCACAACCGCGACTCCGCCAAGGGGAAGACTTTGTATCACTATGCGCAACAACTTCGGCTCGCGGATTGCGTCGCCGCTTCCTTCGGCTTCCCCGCCGGCTTTGAACCACTCCTCTTTCCGGATGACTTCTTCCATCTCAACCAGAAGATCAACAGCACCACCAAGCTGGGAGAGGCCAAAAATCATTTTCGTGGGGATCTGATCTGCGACCACAAGAACTATTTAGCCTTTCTTGATGGCGGCCTTTACGACAATCTAGGCTTGGCGAGCGTGGAAGACATCCGCCGCTTTCTCCACAAGCTCAATGAAGAGGAAGGGGGTGAGAGTCAACCAATTCATTATGTCATCGCGACAGATGTGGATCAAATCCCCACCCAATACACCCACTACACGGATGAGAATAGCGAACGCCAGCTGGAAAAGGAGAGCGCCAGGAGCAACGGGAGCGGGCGGACCAATGCAACTCTCCCTTTGATCAACGGGATTCTGGTGAGATTGTTGGTGGCCTCACCATTTGTACTATTCGTCCTAGTTGGCCTCCTACTGGCAGTGATATTCGCCGCTTTGTTTCGCCCCCTGATCGCGTTTCAAACCTTGCTGCCGGTACTCTTCCTCATCATCTTGGTGGCACTTTTTCTTGTGCTGAAGGGATCGCTAAGCAAGGAGGAACGAATCCCGCGCAATCGCCTCAGCCTAAGCGACTCATTTTCCACCACCCCCCTGGGGTCCTTGTTGAATGTTGGCTCTTTGACGGCCCGCAAGGCCCTTGTGGATCCAATGGGTCTCTGGCAAGTCATCAACACCCGACGGCTGGGCCAGTTGATCCCCGCGTTCAATGGTTATCTCAAACGCACGCGCTCCCTCACCTACGGCTACCTTCAGCAAGCCTACCAAGGTTTGAGTGCTGACGCTGATTGCCATCTCATTCGCAACATGATTTTTGAGCTTGCCCCCGGGCAGGAAATCGATCCTGATTATGCGGCTAATCTCATCACTTTACCGATTCAGGATTACAGGCATGAAGAGAATCTCAATCCGATCTCACCCATTGCCCGCAAGATCATGCATGCGAGATATGTCAGCACTCTCCTGCGGAAACTTCCCATGGCGATGAAGGCCCAAGCCCCAAGGGCCTGGCCTCCGGGAGTCAGGGTGGAGGAACTCGACCTAGGCGAAGTGGGAAGCTGGCGCGTCGTGGACATCGAAGCCCTGGAAGACTCATCATCGATGCCCGGTCCTGATGACGGGGAGCCAGATGTGCCCCTCATCCTGCGCCTCCTGATCCAAAGGGATGGTCAACTCCTGGAGGAGGCCCGCCAGATCATCAACGAGCTGAACCTTGTGGAGGCGGATGAAATCTGGCGATGGCTTTGCAACAACCTTGCTTGTTACGAAGAAAGCAGTGATAGCGGGTGCCTCCCAGCTCATCCGGGTTCGATCAGCATTCCCGTCAGCACGATCGTTGCGGACATTCATCAAGTGTTCAAGGAGCAGATCCGTAACATTCCACAGCTCCTCGATCGCTGCTTGGTCTCCACCGAGGAGAGCACATCCAGCTATTCCTGGATCCCATTCATCTGCGAGATGGCCACACATGTACCCACCACCTTATGGCTGAAAGATGTCCGATGGTATGTCCCCAATCAATACGACAGCCATCAGCGTATCGTGAGCAATGGCCAATGGTTTGTGGAGAAGCCAAGGGCGAAAGACCTGAAGCATCAAGATCTTATTCCGCTCGATTTAAGCCGCTTGGGCCCAGCGCCCGCGGCGGCGATTTGTGTGGTGGCCGGCTATCTGAGCACCGGCTTTAACCTGTTGGAGTTTTTCTACTCATGGCTGGGGAACTGCGAGCATGCGCGCCAACGTCTCCTGGCGCGGCTGAAGCAACATCCCTTTCCGTTTGAGACCAGAGAAGAGCTTCAGGAGCTTGCGGAGCTGCCCTATCCACTCCGCCATTGGGCCTGGGAGCAACTGAAAGCGGAGGAGCGGAGGGAGACCTTGGCCCCACACACCCTGAACAAACTGCCCTTGCTGGAGTATCCGCTCAACCGCCGCAATGGCATGCCGGACTCCTTTTGGGCGGGACGGGATGGAGTTTAGACGCGACGTGACCCAGTGTCAGGGAAGATGTCCCGCAGGATTGACCGATTCACCAGGGGGCCATCGCCAGCGGCAACGGAAACATCGGTGACCTGGCCCCGTTCGCTTGCTCTTTTGCCCATGGGGTTGACCTCACCGAGAGCAGCCGGCAATAGCCCCCCACCGGGCCGGAGGCCCCCAAAGGCGAATGGCAAGGTCTGCCGCCCGTCGTGCCGGAGCGTCGACGACATCCACCACATCCTCCCAGCCCGAGCCGGGGTGGCAGGCATGTCCACATGGTGTCGCCACAGCGAGCGCCAAACCAACGGCAGTCGCCAGCAGATCTGGGCGGGGCTCCGTGAGGAACAACTTGGCGAAGGCGGAAGTGTCGAGAGTGAGGTAGGGCACTGGGTGGGAAACAGATGGAATCGGTCTGCCGGCCGCAACCCGTGGCCAGGGCTGGCTTCGCGGCCGGTTCAGCGCCTTGACTGGGCCCTCGGGGCTGTCTTGGTCCAACGGCACCAGTCGCGCCAAGGGCGGCCATGGGAGAGAACGACGATCTCCTCAACCGCCTCAGCCCGCCTGAGCGGCTCGGAGAGTGGATTTTTGATCTCCTGAACCGAGACGTGCCGATCGGGGACGTGTTGGGTCCCCATGTTCAGGGTGTGGCCACGGTCTGTAAACGTGCGGAAGAGGGCGGCGGGAATCGAACCCGCATCATCAGCTTGGAAGGCTGAGCCACAAATCGCCCAGAGTCATTGCCGCGGAACGTTTCTCAAGCGCGGGAAAGCCCCATGTGAGATGTTTGGTGAGATGTGTTGCACCGGAAGGCCACCCGGGGGCAGGGAGGGGAGAGGAGCACTTCGGTCGCGCAAGGAGCTCCTGAGCCCGGGGCGAGACAGGTGAGATGCCCCACGGTCTGGAAGCCTGACCGTCAAGGGATGGACTCCACCCACACCACATCGGCGATGCCGCGGAAATCACCGTCTGTGCGGCCGGGCCTGCTGATCCCTGCCCGTGGCGAGGATGATGCTGTCCGCCATCGGTAGCCGCGGCGCATGGCTGAGCTGGGCGGCCGCCTGAATGGCCTGGGCCTGCCGTGTGGGAGCCGCACCTCTGGCAAGGAGTCTGCGAAGGCGCTCTCGAGCAGGCCCCGCTGGGCTCCGGCCAGGGGTTCGCCAGCGCCGGCCAACGGTTTCCATAGCGGCATGGCGGGAGCTGATGGGGCGGGTTCGGCCCCTGTGGGTTCCACAGCGGCGTCCAGTCCGTCTTGAGGCAAGGCACGCGGATGGACCAGGATCGACAGCGGGTAGCCCTCGGCCTCTCCCGGCCCCACCGCCGGATCGCGCTCCCGCGGCAGGCTCTGGAGCCCATCGGCGCCGCGGCTGTCGGCACCCTCCCGCTCCGCCACCACCTCCACCGCCTGCTGGAAGGGTTCCACCGCAAAGGGAGCCGACCCAGCAGGCGTTCCTTCCAGCTCCTTGCGCGGCGGCTCCAGCGGCTCAGGGTGGGGGGCTGACGCGGCGGAGAGGGGCGCCGCGGGTGGAGGAGCGCCATCGCCGAGGCGTGTAGTCGCGGTAAGTCGGGCCCAGATCGGTCGCGTCCAGACACCCAGTATTTCACGCGTGAAACAGGCCAAGCCCAGAGTTCTGGCTGCACTGGCGAAGGATCCGCGGCTGACACCGGAGCAGTTCGAGCAGGTGTGCCAGGCCAATCCTGAGGCGGTGCTGGAGCTGGGGGCCGTCGGAGCGTTCATCGCCATGACGCCAACCGGTAGGGAGACGTGCCATCGCGACAGCCGCCTGACCATCCAGATGGGCCTCGCCCTCCCCAGTTACCAGCCCAGCCTGATCTGGTGGTGGAGCTCACCAGTGCCAGCGAGGTGGCCCCCCGCGGCGTGTCGGCCCCGCGCCGCAAGATGGGCGTTCACCAGGCCAATGGCGCCCGGCTGGGTTGGTTGCCGCTGCCCCCTTCGCCCTTTTTGGGAGGGGTCGATCCCGGCGATTTGCCGGGGAGCCCCACGGCGCTGACTGGTGGCGAAGCTGAGCAACTTCGAGATTCGCTCGCTGCTGCCTTGGTCCGGGGAGTGGCCACCACCGATCGAAGGGGTGCTCAGCGACCGGGGAGCATCAGGCGCACCGGAGCTGGATATCGGGCTAATTGCTGATCGGCGGTGATCAACAACAAACCCTCGACGCTGGCCTGGGCGAGCAGCAGGCGGTCGAAGGGGTCCCGATGCAGGGGGGGCAGGGCGGCGACCGCCAGGGCATGGTGCGCTTCGATCGGGACCTCCAACCAGCCCCCATCCCGCAGAGCTCGGCGCAACACAGCCGGCTGCACGCTGAAGTCGGGTCGTCCCTGGGCCTGCTTGATCACCAGCTCCCACAGACTGGCCACGCTGAACAACGGGGTATGGCCAGGGTCCTCCAGCATCGATGCCAGACCCGCCGGCAGGCGCTGGGGGGAGCCCATCGCCCACACCAGCAGATGGGTATCGAGCAACAGACGCATCGCGACGCTCAGCGAGCTTCGAACAGATCGGCGATCTCCGCCGCCGCCATCTGATCAAAGTCATCGGGCACCTGGCACTGGCCGGCCAACAGGCCGAGCCGACGGCGCGGTGCGGCGGGTGAGTTCCCATCCTCCAGCGCCGTGACGCGCACCATCGGCCGGCCGGCCTTGCAGATCAGGAACGGCGCCCCAGCCGCCGCCTCCTCCACCAGGCGCGACAGGTGGGTCTTGGCCTCATGCATGTTGACCTGTCGCATCGTCGGCCCATCGATTCCGAACCAGCTTAGTCGACTCATCTTCATCCTGGGTCGGAGGGAGGTCAGCTCCCTGGTGGGGGTCATCGGTGTGTCTGTGGCCACGGAGCTGGAGCTCCCGCCGCTGCTGACGTCCTGGGATCCGCGGCTCACGCCGGAACAGTTCGAGCGGGTGTGCCAGGCCAATCTCGAGGCGGTGCTGGAGCTGGCGGCCGGTGGAGCGTTGATCGCCAGGACGCCAACGGGAAGAGAGAGGGGAACGGGAAGCTTGCGTCTGGGCCAGCGGCTTCTGGCCTGGGCAGATGATCCAGGTGCCGGCGCCTGGATCACCTTCGACAGCTCCACGGGCCACCGTCATCCACCGCCAACAGATGACAGGTGTCGTTCTCCAGCAGGGGGTAGAGGCCAAGCGTGTGTTCGCCGGCCAGATGGCCGTAGATCGCCGCATCCGTGACGGGCAACAGCTCCCGGTGGCTGCAGTCGCGGCAGGCCACACGAGGCTTCTCGCAGATCCCCGGCTTCCATTCATTCGCGCAGGCCGGCGCATAGCCCGATCGCCCGCTGGTCCTGCTCTCCCAGCGCAGGGCGTAGATGTCGTGACGACCCCGGAACAGACGCCGGAACAGGGCCACCTTCCGCCGCACTGAACCTGGGGCGCTGGTAGCGGGCTGGGCTGAGTGCGGGGTTGGCTCCGATCTGGGTTGTTCGGTGGAGCGCCAGGCAATGCCGTGAGCCTCCAGCAGAACCATCAGCCTGCTGTTCTCCAGGCGGAGCTGATCAAGCTCGGAGGGCTTGGAGTCGGCCATGAGGAGAGGGGCCTCAGCGCTGGTCAACCTGGAGGTAGACAGCATGACGCCCCTGCCGACTCCCCGCCACGACAATTCCATGGAGCAGCCCGCCGATGACCGCGGCCAATGGCCTGGAGCAGAGGTCTGGCCGACGAGTGCTCAGAGGTCCTAGTCAGCTTCCAAAGGTGGCCCAGAATCCAGCCCGCGGGCCGCCCTGGCGAAAGCGTCATCCAGCACGTCATCCCCGCACCAGCGGCTGTAGGCCGCCAGCTGGGTCTGCACGCTGTGGCCCATCGCCGCGGCCACCACCTCGGGCGGCAGGTCGCGGATCACGTGGGCGCGGGGGGCATAGCCATGGCGGCAGGGGTAGGGCACCAGCTTCTCGCCCTTGGCCTCGTACTCACGCCGTAGCTCCTTCCAACAAGGATGTGCTCCACCTCCAAGGGCGCCGTGATCGCTTTCGCCGCTCGCGATCGCCCCACGAACACCGTCAGATCCTAAGGCGGCTCCCAGTCCTCGCCCAGTCGCCGCTCCGCCACGGCCCAACGCGGCAGAGCGGCGGTCGATTGACTCTGGATCTGGCGGGTGCGCCCGCCCGGCTTGTCCGCCCAGATCCGAGCCAGGGTCTCCAGCGGCTGCTTGGCGTTCCGCGGTGGGGCAACCGCAGCCACGGCACCGAGCAGGTGGTTCATGTGGTGCCGGTAGACCCGATGCCAGGTCGAGGGCTTGATCTCGCCACTGATCAGCTTGTGCTCCCGGAAAGCAGCGATCAGCTCGTCCCAGTCCCCCGGGGCAAGCACCGCCGCCATTCCCCTGTGCCTGGACCTGCCGGGGTGAGTTGTCCGCGGACGGCGGCCCGCACCCGCCTCAGCCTCTGTTCCCTCGATCCATCCGGAGGGGCCTGCGTGCCACGCGGGCATCGGGCTCGATGCCCTGCTGAAACTGCTCCTAGACCTGTACCACCGCGTCGCGGATCGGGTCGATCTGATCGCACTCCCACGGAATGGGCAGGAGCACCTGCCGGCGCCTGCCCCGTCCAGCCCCGACGGCAGCCTTTCTGAGACAGGGCGTGAGACACCACCGCCCTGATCGTGTCCTCCCAGTCACGGGCCGCGGGCATGTGAGACGTTGGGTGAGATGTTTCGTCTCACAGCCTGGCAAGGGCAATCAGGCGCTGGCACAGGCTGGTAGCCCTAACGCCAGTAACAGCAAGGGCTTTGAGCCGAAAATCCTTATTGAGAAAAGGAAGCGGGCGGCGGGAATCGAACCCGCATCATCAGCTTGGAAGGCTGAGGTTTTACCACTAAACTACGCCCGCGGAGGATGCTCACTCCGGAGAAGCGAGCCCCTTTCACGCAGTCTCCCACCGGCGAGGCGGGAAGCTCAAGCATTATGGCCTGCGGATCACCTCAGGCTGGTTTGACGCCCTCCCCCGCTTCCCCACCCCTCGACGCGGACCACCTGGTGGTGGGCCAGCGCCGGTTGATGGTGTCCTACGGCCTCGGGGACGCGGGCACGGGCATGGCGGCCTCCCTGATCGGCTTCTACCTGTTTGTCTTCTACACCTCCGCCGCCGGCCTTCCCCCCTGGATGGCGGGGCTGGTGTTGATGCTGGCCCGCATCTGGGACGCCATCAACGACCCCATCGTGGGGTGGCTCAGCGACCGCACCCGCCACCCCACCGGCCCCCGGCTCCCCTGGATGGTGTGGAGCGCCATCCCCCTGGGGGCGGCCATGGCGGCGATGTGGTGGCTGCCCCCGGGGAGCCTATGGGTGCGCTTCACGTTCTTCGTGGCCATCTCCGTGGTGGCCAACAGCCTCTACACCTGCGTCAACCTGCCCTACACCGCCCTGATGGCGGAGGTCACCAGCAGCACAACGCTCCGCACCCGGCTCAATCGGGCTCGCTTCACCGGCTCGATCATCGCGGGACTGTTGGGGATCGTGCTCGGGGGCCTGCTGCTCAAAGACCATGCCAATCCCACGAGCTACTGGCACCTGGGCCTGCTCTCAGGGGTGGTGATCAGCGGCACCACCCTGGCCTGCTGCTGGGGCATCGCCCCCGCCGCCCGCCAGGCCCAGAAACCCAACCCCAGCCAGGGATCCACCCGCCGCCTGCTGCGCCGGATCGGTGACAACGGCCGCTTCCTGAGGGTGTTGGGGCTCTATCTGCTCCTGTGGTGCGCCCTGCAGCTCATGCAGACGGCCGCCCTGATCTTCCTGCCCGTGGTGATGCGGCTGCCCGAGAGCTGGAGCAATTGGATCCTGCTGCCTTTCCAGCTCAGCACCCTGGCCGGCCTTCAACTCTGGACCCTGGTGAGCCACCGCCAGGGTCGGCTGCGGGCCCTGGCTTGGGGAGCGGGCTTCTGGGTGACTGGATGCCTGGCGGCGATGCTGCTTCTCCCTCTCGACCCCCAACTCTCGCCCCTGGCCAACGCCTCCAACCAGCTGCGGCTGGCGGCCCTGGTGGCCGCGATTCTGGTGGTGGGCCTGGGGGCCTCCACGGCCTACCTCATCCCCTGGTCGCTTCTGCCGGACGCGATTGACGTCGATCCAGAAAAACCCGCTGGCCTCTACAGCGCCTTCATGGTGTTTGTTCAGAAGCTCTGCATCAGCCTGGTGCTCTTCGGATTCGGCAGCCTGATGACCCTCAGCGGCTACCTGCCAGCCCTGGGAGGGGCCCAACCCCAAACGGCCTTGGTGGCGATCCGGCTGTGCATGGGGCTCCTCCCGGCCCTGCTGGTGGTGCTGGGGCTGGTGGTGATGCGGCGCTGGCCCGCGGGCGGGCGGCCATGACCACCACCCGGCGGCCTGGAGGCTGGTCGACCCCCCGCTGGATCCGGCGCCTTGGCACCAGCTTGATGCTCGGCGGCCAAGCGGTGAGTGGCATCGCCAGGGGCCGCGTGCACGCGGGCGACCTGTTGGCGGAGCTCCTGGAGGCCGGCCCTGGCAGCGCGCTGATCGTGGTGATCACCGGCCTGGCCGCGGGCACGGTGTTCAACATCCAGGTGGCCGCCGAGCTCTCCCGCCAGGGGGCCAACGCCGCCGTGGGAGGGCTGTTGGCCCTCGGTCTGTCCCGGGAGATCGCCCCCCTCCTCACCGCCACCCTGCTCACCGGGAAGGTGGCCACGGCCTATGCCGCCCAACTGGGCACCATGAAAGTGACCGAACAGATCGACGCGATCACCATGCTGCGCACCGATCCGGTCGACTACCTGGTGGTGCCCAGGCTGTTGGCGCTGATCCTCATGTCGCCGGTGCATTGCCTGTTGTTCTTCTGGATGGCCCTGTGGTCGGGCCAGATGAGCAGCACCATCCTCTACAGCATTCCCCCCAGCGTGTTCTGGACCTCCGTGCGCACCTGGATGAAGCCGGATGACGTGCCCTCGATGCTGCTGAAATCCGTGGTGTTCGGCCTGATCATCGCCGTGCTGGCCTGCGGCTGGGGGCTCACCACCAAAGGCGGTCCCAAGGAGGTGGGCACAAGCACCACCGGCGCCGTGGTGATGATTCTGGTGTCCGTGGCGCTCGTGGATGTGGTGCTGACCCAGATCCTGTTCGGCGGCTGAGGCCTCGCCAGACCAGCCAGAATTCCCAACGCCGTCCTCCACCTCTCCCCATGACGTCTTCTCCCCCAGCCGAATCAGACGCGGGCGGTGGCACGGCGGTCGCGGCGGAAGACGCCATCACCCTCGCCCCTCGGTTTTGGGTGCCCCTGGGCCTCACCCTGCTGGCGGCCCTGGTGCTGGCGGGCACACCCCGCTGGAGCGGGGCGCCCTGGCTGGGCTTGGCCATGCTCGCCTTCGCCTCCTTCCTGCTGGTGCAGACCGCCGTGCTGCGGCTGAGCTTCCGCGACGAGGCCATGGTGGTGTGCCGCGGCGGGAAGGAGATCCGCCGCTTCCCCACCAGCGAATGGCTGGGCTGGCGGCTCTTTTGGCCCGCGCTGCCGGTGCTGTTTTATTTCCGTGAGCGGAACAGCCCCCACCTGTTGCCCGTGCTCTTTGACGCCACCGCCCTGCGCACCCAGCTCGACCAACGGGTGCCCCGTCCCGTTTCCCCCGAGCGATGACCAACGACCCCCCCGTCGATCAGCCCGCGGCGCCCCCCCCGGCCACTTCCGACCCTGGAGACCGGGCCATGGCCCCCACCCCTTCCCCGCCCAGCGCGGCCGGGGACGCCGAGGGGCTGTTCGCCCTCGCCCTGCGCGATCTGAGCCAACAACGGGAGGATCTGCGCGGGGAGATCAGCGCCTTGGAGCGCCGCCGCGACGAGCTCAACGCGGAGATCAACAGCACCTTCACCGGCCAATCGGAGGCGATCGCCAAGCGGGTGAGGGGGTTTCAGGAGTATCTGGTGGGGGCCCTGCAGGACCTGGCGGCCTCCGCCGAGCAGGCCCAGCTGGTGAGCCAGCCCCTGCTCGTGCGCCCCTCCGCTTTGGATCAACAACGGGCGGCGGCGGCGGCCGCGCCCCAGGCGGCGCCCGCCGCCGCGGGTTTGTTCAGCCAGGACGAGGACCTCATTCGGGAGTGGTTGGCCAGCTTGCGTGGCCAACCCGACTTTTCGGCGGATCCCTGGCGCCTGCGACGCACCCTGGACGCTGAGGGGGCGGCCCTGCTGGAGGAGTGGTTCCTGGGGCAGGGCGGTCGCGGAGCCCAGCCCAGCCGGGGCACACGCCATCGCAACGTGGTGGTGGCCGCCGCGGCCATCGCCATCCTGGGGGATCTCTACGGGGAACGCTTCCAAACCCTGGTGTTGGCGAGCCAGCCGGAGCGACTGGGGGAGTGGCGCCGGGGACTCCAGGATTGCCTGGGGCTGAGCCGGGAAGACTTCGGGCCCAACAGCGGCATTGTGCTCTTCGAGCGGCCGGAGGCCCTGGTCGAGCGGGCCGACCGGCTGGAAGAGCGCGACGAGCTGCCGTTCATCGTGATCGACGCCGCCGAGCGAGCCATCGAGATCCCCATCCTCCAATTCCCCCTGTGGCTGGCCTTCGCCGGCACCCCCATGGAGATCGCCGCCGAGGATGACCTTTACTGACCTCGCCGCCATGACGCTCCCCCTCGCCATCCTGCTGGCGGCCTACCTGCTCGGATCCATCCCCAGCGGCTACCTCGCCGCCCGCTGGCTGGCCGGCATCGACATTCGCCAGGAGGGATCTGGCTCCACGGGGGCCACCAACGTGTTGCGGGTGGTGGGCAAGGGCCCCGCCCTGGTGGTGTTTCTCCTCGACGTGCTCAAGGGCACGGGCGCCGTTCTCCTGGCGAAGGCGGTGTTGGGGGGCAGCCAACTGGCGGGCACCGCCCTGGATGCCTGGGTGGTGGGGGCGGGCCTGGCGGCCCTGGCCGGCCACATCTGGCCGATCTGGCTGGGTTGGCGGGGGGGCAAGGCCGTGGCCACGGGGCTCGGCATGCTGCTGGGGCTCGCCTGGCCCGTCGGCCTGGCCTGCCTCGGCCTGTTCCTCGCCACGCTCAGCCTGAGCCGCGTCGTCTCCCTATCCAGCATGGTGGCGGCGATCAGCCTGCCGTTGCTGATGCTGGGCTGGTTTCCCCAGAACGGCGGATTCCGCCCCGCCTACCTGGCCCTGGCCCTGCTCACCACCGCCCTGGTGCTCTGGCGCCACCGGGCCAACGCCCAGCGGTTGCTAGAGGGCACCGAACCCCGTCTCGGAAGCTCCAAAGGGGAGGCCTAGGCCAAATCCCGGCTCCGTTGGGCGGCGGCCACCACCGCCTCCAGCAAGGCCGAGCGGAGGCCGCCGCGCTCGAGCTCGCGAAGCCCGGCCATCGTGGTGCCGGCGGGGCTGCTCACTTTGTCTTTGAGCTGGGCGGGATGGAGATCCTTCCCCGCCAGCAAGGCCGCGGTGCCCGCGAGCGTGCCCCGAGCCAAGTGCAGGGCCAAGGGCCGGGGGAGACCGGCGGCGACGGCTCCATCGGCCATGGCCTCGGCCACCAGGGCCACAAAAGCGGGGCCGGAAGCGGTGAGGGCCAGGAAGGCATCCAGCTGCCCTTCCGGCAGGGCCCAAACCTCTCCCACCTGACGAAACAACCGCTCCACCCACTCCCGTTGGGCGGGGGTGGGCTCCGGGTCCCAAGCCAAAGCGGTGAGTCCGGAACGCACCAGGGCGGGGGTGTTCACCACGGCCCTGACGCAGGTTCGGGTGGGGAACAGCCGCCGCAACCGATCGAGCCGCACGCCCGCCAGGATGGAGATCAGCAGACGATCCGACGACTCCACCGCCCCCTCCGCGGAAACGGCGCCCGCCTCCCTCGCCGCCTGTTCGAGGTGTTGGGGTTTGATGGACAGGAGCACCACCTCGGCTTGCCAAGCGGGAGCGGGGTCGGTGCCCACCCGCAACGGTTGACCGGCGAGGGTGGCCCGCTCCCATCGCCGGCTGGAGGCCTCGCTGGCCACGACGGCGCGCACGCTGGCGGCGGAGACCAGTTGGTCATCGATCCAGGGCTCCAACAGAGCTTGGGCCATTTGGCCCAAGCCCACAACCCCGAAGGTTTGGGAAGCGAAGGTCAACCGAGCAGGTCGGTCCGACCCCAGGCGGGACTGGGCGCCGCCTCTTGACGGGGTTCAGCGGGGATCGAGCGCTGGTTCGACGCGACGGAGGGGGAGGTGACCTCCTCGGCACTGGCCGCCGTGACGGTGACGCAGCTGGGGGCGAAGAGAAAGATGCTTTCCCCCACCCGCTCCTGGTGGCCATCAATGGCATAAGTGCCGCCCGCCACGAAATCCACCGCTCGCTGGGCTTGGTCAGGCTCCATCATCGTGAGGTTGAGGATGACGGTTTTGCGGTCACGAAGAGCCTGAATGGCCCGGGGCATCTCATCAAAGCTGCGGGGCTCCATCAGCACCACCTCCGCGGCGGCATTGGTCAGGCCTGGCATCCCGATCACGTTGGTGCCAGCGAATGGATCCTCTGGGCTGGTGGCGAAATCAGCGCTCAACGCCAGGGCCGAGGAGCCGCGGCTGGTGGGGGGAGTGGAGTCGAGAGCGTCGCCGGGGTCGTAATCCAACTCATCGTCGTAGGCGCCATCGAGATAATCGTCACCTGAGACGACGGCACGGAGACGGGAGAACAACGACACGAGTCAGCCTCGGGATGGAGCTTTGCACCTGGATAGCGTCCCACAGGGCCGCTTGCAACCACCTGTGGTGTGGTCGTCAGATGATCCGGCCACCTTAGACGGGGGGAGGGGACCGGTCGCCGAACAGACCCGACCCCACGCGAATCCAGGTGCTGCCAGCCTTCACGGCCTCTCCCCAGTCTCCACTCATGCCCATGGAGAGGTTCCGCGCCCCCAGCTCGCTCGCCAACTCGGCGCACCGCTGGAAGAGGGCCAGTCGCTCTTCGTCCCCCAGCCCAAGGGGGGCCATGGTCATCAGCCCCTCCAAGCGAAGGGGGGCCATCGCCACCAAGCGGGGCCACCACTGGCGCAGGGAGTCGGGATCGAAGCCTGTTTTCCCAGGGTCCGGGAGGAGCTTCACCTGGGCGAACACCACGGGCGACACCCCCTCCTCCTCGGCGACGCGCCGCAGCCGCTCGGCCAGGGGCATGGAGTCGAGGGAATGCAGGGTGCCGAAGTGACGGACCACCCCCCGGGCCTTGTTGGCCTGCAGGCGCCCGATGAAATGCCAGTCGAGGGGCGGCAGATCGGCCAGCTCCCGCTGTTTGGCCACCGCCTCCTGGAGACGGCTTTCCCCAAAGCTCCGCTGGCCCAAGGCCACCGCCTCACGGATGCGGGCGGCGGGTTGGCCCTTGCTCACGGCCAGCAAGCGGCAGGTGGGGGGCAGCTCGCGGCGCAGGGCGTCCAAACGCTCGGCCAGCGGGCTGAGGACGGCCATGGACCTCAGAGAAAAGTTTGATCAAAAAGCTGACGCCAGCGGGCATGTTCCTGCTGGCCCTCGCGTCGGGCCCTGGCCAGGTTTTGCTCAGCCACATGGCGGGCGTCCGCCAGGGGGATCACCTCAAAACTGGCTCCCCTGGTTTGGAGGGTGACCAAAAAGAAAATTCTCTGTGCGTAAAGCGTAGCGAAGAGATCTCTGTTCTCCCCGGCTGGAGCGACCCGATAGAGCATCCCGAAGGTGGGATGGCTGAGATAACGCTCTGCGCTCACGAGCAACAACAAACTTCAGCCATTAAAGGTCACGGCCCACCAGGAGCGCGTGGGAGGCCCTTCCGCCTCAGGAGACGCCAACCACCAGGCGCAGCGCCAACAGCACCGCCAAAGCCAAAGAACCCACCAGGGTGGGAAGGGCGGCGTTGGCCTGGGGCTGGTGCAACAGATCCGGCGACAACCACTGGCCGCCCCGGGCCACGAGCGCTTCGGCTCCTTGCTCGGATCGCAGCAAAACGTTAGCCAGGAGGCGCTCGCCAACGGCCAACACCAGGCCCAGACCCGCTTTCCAGCCCAGGGATTTGAGATTCACGGCCCGGGTGGCCAGGGCACGCAGGAGATTTTGCAGTTCCTCCTGCACCAAGGGCAGAAATCGCAGGGCCAGCAGGAGCGTGAAGCCAAGGCGCTCCATCGGCCAACCCAGCCAGGCCAGGGGGCGCAGCCACCAGTGGATGGCCCACACCAGGGCCTCGGGCGCCGTGGTCAGCAGCAACAGGTTGGCGCTGTGCACCACCGTGAACAACAAGGTGGAGGCGTTGATGCCCAGCTCGGCGGACTGGCGCGTCACCACCAAGGGGCCAAAGGAGAGGGGCCCCCAGCCCACTGGGCCCCAACGGGCCAGCTCCCACGGCAGGCCAGCCCGCTCCGCCGGGGCTCCGCTGGGCGTGGGAGCGAGGACAATCTCATTCGGGGGGCGCTGCGGGCCCGCGCTGGGAGCCGGTGCCGCCGGCAACACCAGAGACAGCAGGCCCACCAGCACCGCGAAGGCGAGCAGGGAGGGCATGGATCGCCGCCAGAGCCGGGCCGGCACCCCGCTGAACAGCGTGACCAACAGCAGCAGGCCCACCAGCGAAAGGCGCCAGGTGGGGCCCGCCAACACGGGCGTCACCAAAAACGCCAAGGTCCAGGCCAGTTTGAGTCGGGGGTCGAGGCGATGGAGCCAGCTGGTCGCTCCAGACTCCGAGGTCTCCACGAACTGCCCGATGGGGATCTGGCGCAGCCAGTCCATCAGCGCCGTTCCACCCCGTGGCGCGCCTGATCCCGCTCCGCGTCGCGCTGCTGTTTGCCCCTCCAAAACAAACGGATGGGGGTGCCCTCAAACCCCAAGCCTTCCCGAATCTGCCGCTCCACATAGCGGCGATAGGTGTCGCCAAAGAGCTTGGGATCGTTCACAAACAACGTGAAGCTTGGGGGCCTGGAGGCCACCTGGGTGCCGTAGTACAGGCGGCCCTGGCGCCCGCCGCGGGTGGCGGGGGGCGAACGCCACCGCAGGGCTTCCTGAAGCACCTCATTCACCACCGAGGTGCTCACCCGGCGGCGATGCTGATCCACCGCCGTGGCGGCCAAGGGGAAGATGCCCCGCACCCGCTGGCCGGTGAGGGCGGAGGTGAAGAGCATCGGAGCCCAGTCGAGGAAGTAGAGGCGACTGCGCAGGTCTTTCTCCATCTGGTGAAGGGTGTGGCTGTCCTTTTCCACCGCGTCCCATTTGTTCACCACCACCACGCAGGCCCGGCCAGCCTCCTCGATGTGTCCAGCCAACCGCTGATCCTGTTCCGTCACGCCGTCGAGGGCGTCGATCACCAACACGCAGATGTCGCTGCGATCGATCGCCTTGAAGCTGCGGTTGACGCCAAAAAACTCGGGGCCGTACTCCACGCTGCCGCGCCGGCGAATGCCCGCCGTGTCGAGCAGTTTCCAGGTGCGGTCATCCTGGATGAGGGTGGTGTCGATGGTGTCGCGGGTGGTGCCGCGGATGGGGCTCACGATCGCGCGGGGCTCGCCGCAGATGGCATTGAGCAGGCTCGATTTGCCCACATTGGGTCGGCCCACGATCGCCAACTGGATGGGCTCCTCCCCTTCTTCCTCGGGGGAAGGAGGCAGTAGGGACACCAGCTGATCGAGGAGTTCCCCGGTGCCGGCGCCGTGGATCGCGGAGATGGCGTAAGGCTCGCCCAGCCCCAGGGTCCAGAATTCAGCGGCCATCGACAGGCCCCGCTGGGGGGATTCGCACTTGTTGACGGCGACCAGCACCGGCACCTTCTGGGAGCGGAGCCACTCGGCGATGCTCTCATCGGCGGCGGTGATGCCCTGCTGGCCATCCACCACCATCACGGCGGCGGCGGCCTCTTCCAGGGCGAGGCGCACCTGCTCGCGGATTTCCGGCAGAAACTCACTGTCATCGGCGAACACCAGCCCCCCGGTGTCCACCACCTTGAAATGGTGGTCCCCCCAGAAGGCCTCCTGATAGGTGCGATCTCGGGTGACGCCGGGCTGGTCGTGCACGATGGCCTCCCGGCTGCGGGACAGCCGGTTGACGAAGGTGGACTTGCCCACATTTGGGCGCCCAAGGATGGCCACCACCTGAAGAGCCACGCTGCTGAACCCCACCCGATTGGCGCTCGCTCGACCCTACCGCGCGACGCCCGACCCCCGCGTACGGCCCCTCCACCTGGCAAGATCCCACCCGCAAACCTGAAACCTTTTGGTGCGGACCCGCATGGGTCTCGCGCGACACGTCTAGGGATTGGTGATCTCCCCCGTCGGAGGCTTCTTGGAATGGTTGAGATCATCGCCAGCATCGTCGTTGATCTTTCAGAGCAAAAGCTCTACGCCTACAACGATCAGAAACAGCTGGTGCGCACCGTGCTGGTGAGCACCGGTAAGCCCTCCTCTCCCACCCCGACCGGCTTCGGGAAGGTGCTCAGCAAGCACCCCAGCATCACCATGCGGGGTCGGGGCTACGTGTCCCCCGGGGTGCCCTGGGCGCTGTGCGTCAGCGAGGACGGCAACATTTGCCTCCATGGGGCCCCCTGGCAGGAGCAAGCCGGGGAACGCTTTGGCGTGCCCCGCAGCCATGGCTGCGTGAGGGTCCCCAGCCCCCATGCCCGCTGGCTCTTCGAGCGCACCCCCTTGGGCACCCCGGTCACCATCCAGAGCTGAGCGCTCGCGCGGCCTGAGCCTTGGGGCCTCATCCGGCGGGTGGGTCGCCCGGATGCCCCCTCTTGGGATCGGGGGGGGGCTCCAGCAAGGGGGGCAACGGGCCCGTCTCCGGAAGAGGCTCGCCCCGCTCCGCCAGATCGGCGAGCAACCAGTTCACCGCCGTGGCGCGGCGCGTGCGCCGGGGGTAGAGCTCGCCGACGCGGTAGCCCCCGAAGCCCAGCCACTGTTTCAGAAGCTGCTTGTGGGCGGCGGGCACCGAGCGGGTGAGGGCCACGCTGGCCCGCCGTTCCGCGATCACCTCGGGGGCCCGGGGGAAGGCCTCGGCCCAGGAAGCGGGGGTGGCGGGGCCCGCCAGCCATGGAGGCGAGACACCGCCAGCCTCGCTGGCGGGCTGGTAGCCCAGCCGGCGCCACACCAGCTCACAGACGAAACGGTCGCTGAGGCGATCCTCCAGCACCGCCATCAACAGGGCACGGCTCAGGGGATAGGCGTCGGCCATCACCATGGTTGGGCTCCGGGAAGCACCTCCGGCCAGGTTTGCCGGATCAACAGGAGGGAAAAGTAGGGCTGGGCGTCGGCCGGCACGTCCTCCGCGGGAACGAGTCGCTCATCGGGCCAGCCCACCCGACTGGCCAACAGGGTTGTGGCCAGAAGGCGCCGCTCCTCCAGGCAAGCCCGCACCCAGCTCCAGCGTCCGCCGAGCTTCAGGAGAGCCAGAACGGTGTCGGTGGCGGCCGCCCGCTCCAGGAGCCGATCGAGCTGGGGGGCGGTGTCTGGGGTGGGGCGGATCAGCAGGCCCTCCCGCTGCAAGGCCAGGGGATAGGGCCGCCCCCGGGTGGAGGCCGCCGCCGCCGCGGCCCCCACCGCGCTGATGCCCGGCACCACCCGCACCGGACAGACGGGGTGGCGTTCCGCCAAGGCCAGCGCCACATAAGCCGCGCTGGCGAACAGGGAGGGATCGCCCTCGCAGAGGAGCGCCACCGCCAGGCCCTGGCCCACCTCGGCGGCCAGGGCGTCGGCGGCGTGGTGCCAGGCCCGCCGGCGGGGCTCGCTCTCCTCCACCATCGGGAACACCAGCGGCAACCGCCGTTGGCCCTCACCGATCCAGGGTTCGGCGATGCGGGCGGCCATGCCCTCCCCCCCCGCTTGGGCCACCGGGTAAGCCACCACGGCCGCCTGGGCGATGGCCCGCACGGCCGCCACGGTGAGCAGGTCGGGATCGCCCGGACCCACGCCCACCAGGGTGACGCCAGGCGTTGAGGGGTCCATGGCTCCTCCGAAGGCCCGCCGGAAGGCATCAGTCGTTGGGGTGGTCACGCGTTGGGGTGGTCACGAAGGAGAGCTCCTCAACAGCTTTTTAAAGTGAGGAGCCTTGGGCTGAGCCGATGAGTCAATTGGAGATCCACGCCGCGAGCGGCTCTCCCGATTCGCTCCCTATCTTCTCCTCCCACGATCCACTCCGCATCCGCGAGGCCCTGGCGGAACGGGGCATCGGCTTCGAGCGCTGGACGGCGGGGGTGGAGCTGGCACCAGAGGCCAAGGAGGCGGAGATCCTGGAGGCCTACGCCCCCCAAATCGCCCAGGTGCGGGCCACGGGCCGCTACCCCACTGTGGATGCCATCCGCATGGCGCCCGACCATCCAGACCGGGCGACCCTGCGGCGCAAGTTTCTCAGCGAACACACCCACAGCGAGGACGAGGTGCGTTTTTTTGTGGAGGGGCGAGGGTTGTTTTGCCTGCACATCGGTGAGGAGGTGTTGCGGGTGCTGTGCGAAACCAACGACTTTTTGCGAGTCCCCGCGGGCACCAAGCACTGGTTCGACATGGGGGAGGAACCGCGCTTCACCGCGATCCGCTTTTTCGATAATCCCGAGGGCTGGGTCGCCCAATTCACCGGAGATCCGATCGCGGAGCGGTTTCGCCCGCTGGATGGGGCGCCACTGGGGAAGAAGCCCGTCCAATGAGCGCGGGGCTGGCTTAGCTGTCAGCGCTTGCGAACCCCACAAATCGTTACATTTTCAGACGTGCGTCTTGAAGGCCCATCCCGGGGCCCAATTCAGCGGCGGAAACGCTGCGTATATTCAGCGTTCGCGGTGGGCGGTGGCCTGGGCGGGTCAACCCCACCGGCCAGGTCCCCTGGTTCACAGTGCTTTTCATCGGGCCTACAACCCTGCGGAAGGATCGAGAGATGAAGGGGTCCACTAGTTTCGGCGCCACATCGTGGGCCCCAAGCGGATAACGACGCCTTATCACTTTGGGGCACCTCGAAAAATCAAAATGCTGCTTGGCCTTGTCGCGGCCCGGCGTATAATATGGTTGGAAAATATCGAGCCAACTGTGGGTCAGAGAGGCTTCTGGGACGAACAAGAGAGAATAGCCAGGCT
>Ga0315904_10000468_pt1 | contig 64210 bp, 55 predicted proteins | sample LakEriMetagenome_6_FD_203529 | JGI IMG/M metagenome (GOLD analysis project Ga0315904, IMG submission 203529) | Freshwater fungal communities from buoy surface, Lake Erie, Ohio, United States - Buoy 12 MA120 | ecosystem: Environmental > Aquatic > Freshwater > Lake | place: USA: Lake Erie, Ohio...
CCGAGAAAACCACTGAAACCAACTCAAACGGTAAAAAGGGTATTCTCTCTTTTTCAGGTTGGTTGATCTTCTGTTTGCTTATCGGAATTTCACTGGCATACTTCTACCCGGACCCTAAGGAACAATTTAAAGACCCAACTCAACAAAAAGCAATACAATCTGATTCCAAATCGGATACAACTGTCGCGGTAGAAACCAATGAGGATAATATCACTGATTTGAACAAATTAATTGAATCAGAGAGAGAACCCTATATGGATTTATCCATTAGCCCTATGGAAATAAATAGTGAAGAATTTAGATCAAAGCCTGAATACGAGTATAATAATGAGGTAAAGAAGATTCACTTTCTGCATTGCAGAAGCGCTGAACTACGGGAATATGGAACATTTGCTGGAACAAATAAAACTGAGATTTCAAGAAACAGTATTTATAAGAACACTTTGCCGCTTGGTGCAATGGTAACAATAGTACACGATTCATTTTTTAAAAAAACATGGATCTCATATACCGATGAAGACGGTTACAGACAAATTATTAAAATTTCTGAAAGTACATTTTCCAATCTCCATTTTGCCAGATACATCTGGTCTTTCAGAATAGGTAAAGATATTTATGATATTCTTTGAAAGGACAGGTCAGTTAGTTTGATCCTACATATGTGACGCCCGCGCAATGAAAGAAAAATGGAAAATAAATGATGCCGCTATTTCAATTTGTGACGCGTATCTTTTTCTAACTGATGAAGCGGGGTCAGATACAGAGGAAAAAATTATTTCCAAAGATCAGGAGTTTGTCGTTGAGGATATTAAAACATTCAAATGTTCTCTATTTCTGGATGTTGGGATTAGCAGACCAAAGAGCGATATTATACACTATTATTGCACTATTTGTAGAGAGATCCACGAGGTAAAAACAAGCAAAGAGCTTAATATATATTTTCCTTCGTCCTGGTTTAAGAAGCCCGATAAGAATTCTATTAAAGAAAAGATCAAAAAAATGTTGGGCTTAAAGAAAGAGAAGGTTGAGTCAGACAAGGTCTTAATTCTGAAACCAATGCCTAAAAAACCACCCTTGGAGATCCCGAAAAGATTCCACGAAAAAAAGAGGAATCTCGAAACAGTTGAGTAAGAATTTACTGGGGCCAGTGTATCACCCGGCCTCATGCATCAATTGTTGACCACATGAACAGGCCACACAACATACCAATCAACCCATTCATTTTTAGGATATTCTTGTAGAGCAGGAGGTAATTTTCATTTCCTCTTTCCCGAATACAAGGTCGATGTTGCAACTCATTCCGCAAAGGGGTCCCACTACATCATGGGAGGTCTCAATTCTTACAAATAATTCAGTAAGTATTTGTTCATTGTAAGTTGAGGATACTGAATCTCCTTTCTCCAAAATGCTCCAATTTTCTCTTTTATCATAGACTTGGAAACTTGAAATATTGAGTGAGAGAATTAGGTAATTAACATATTCCTCTGTAAATTCAATAGTGAGATCCGGATTCTTGTTCACACCATATGCCAGAAATTTTATCCGAAAATCACTTTCCATGATTACCTTAAGAGCGGAATGAAAAATATAAAAATTCTGGGTTCGGTCATAGATATCTAACCCATTCAAAAGATCAATGTCACTGGTTTTATTGCCTAAAGGAGCCTTAAATTTTTGAATAACCGAACAATGCATGCATGAGGTACTTTTCTCATCTACATAGTGTTCCTCTTTTGTGCAAAGGACATAATTCATAGGAGTGTCAAAGCAATGATGGTTATCCCGTCGTGGGAATAATTGTTGAATAAATTTATGTCAATTTAGGCTTTTATCGGGTAGGTTTAATCGTAAATACTGAAGTAAATCAAAAAAATCCAGCCAAGTTAGGGGCTTGCCTTTCGTTCCTGCAAGTTCAATCCCTCCGGGTTTCGCTTAAAATTTTTCCCCAAGAAGTTTATTATTCGTCTTTTGTCTGTTGGTCTTTTGTCCTTCGTCTTTCAGTTCTTGTTCCGGAAAATTTTTAAGTCGAAAAGCTTGCATACACTTAGACAGCCCCGTTGGATGCGCTTTCTTTTTTTCCTTTTTCTTTTGGAATGAATTTACTGCTGCGCAAGCTGAAATAAAAAACGCCTCCCGTCCCGATCGCTATCGGGAAGAGAGGCGTTGTCGCAACCACCGAAGTTTTAACGCAGGTGGTCTGTTTTCAATAAATACTAAGAGTTGATCTTGCTCCACAACCATTTCAGGAACACACTCACCCCGAAACTTACAGTTGCACCAACTATTGCCAGGATCATCGTTTTCATGTAATCCTGCGTGTCGATGGTCGCAGCAACGGTAAACACCGTTCCGGTTAACGTGCCCATGGCTGTGGTGCTGTCGTGATGGTGTGTCATGTGCTTCAGATGGGTTGGTTTTTACTTGTCCGCGTCAGTACACAATTCAGAAGACAGGTGCAAACGGATCTCAAGATCCTGGAAATCTTCTCCGATCTCCTCGTTCACCTCTACGTTCATGATGTTCACCTTTCCGGAAAGCTCTGCACCAGCCTTGAAACGGCCAATGTTTCTTGCTTTCACATTCACGATCAGATCATTCTTTTTGCAGCTTTCTGCACAATTTGTTACTTCCATTTTTCTTTTTGTTATCATCCTCCAGGCGGCTTTCACCACCCGAAGGATGAGGTTCAACATTCTTTTCATTCGGTTCCAGAGCCTGGTTCCCCCGAGCCTGTCGAGGTGGTCGAAGGGCAATCTTCGTGCGCATCTGCGATTGCCGCCTGGCTAACCGCTGAAGCCACAGCCCCGCCGACAATGAGATACCCACCGATCGCCAACACTGCCGCAGGCAGAACCACCGGAGCTGTCACCACCGCAGTTCCTGCAGCGGCAACGATCACTCCGACGGTCCTCAGCTTTCGGAAGAATGGAGGTGTTTCTGCGTTGCATCGCACTAAGTACGAAGCCAACTTGTCTTTGAATTTGCCTCTAGCCATAACTCATTGATTATTGTGCTTCGACAATGCGAAGAGCGTTATACAATCCATTCTTCAGCGTGTACTGACTTCCATTGATTTCCTGGAAGAACTCAATCTTCAGTAAGTACAGCTGGGTTGTTCCTACCGTTGGTACGGAGGCAGGAGTGAGGGTTACAGTCGAAGGTGTCGGATCGATCGCGAGGTTCACCGGAGCAGAAAGGAACAGTTCCTTTTCTCCAGTTTCGAAATCGATTCCGGCAAACCCGGCTGTCAGTTGAATGTGTGTTGCGCCTTGTGGCCAAGCAACATCCATCTGTGGAACAAGATCAGTGATCACGATCTCGCCTGTGGCTGTGTCAATCGTGAACGGCTTGTACAGGATCGATCCCATAACTGCGTTCAGGTTGAAATCGAAATCTTTCAACTTCGTCACACCATTCGGTTCCTGGATACCCAATGCAACCACTCGTTTTCCGCGGATGCTCGTAGAGTCCATGTTCTTGATCTGTGTCATGATCTGAGTGAGGCGAGAAGTCACCCTGCCGTCTGAAGCGTTCATCGCCATCGGGCGAACTGCATCTCTTACAAGTTTTCCGGAGTTTGCAGAGTTTGCAAATTCTGCATTGTTCTCCCTCGTTCTTTCAAAAGATGGGTCGTTCTTGATGCGTTTTGCATCAACCGATGTTTTCATCCGCGCAAGATCACCGTCCTTACTCTTGTAAAAATTGACGTTATCCAACGTCCCTTTGATTTTAATGAGGCCAGTTTGTTTTGCCATGTTCGTTGTGTTTTAAATGAATAATTTGTTTGTGCGCACAATCAAATTAACGAACATAAAATCAGGCCGTTTACACCCAAAAACCGATTACACTCCTTTGTATTCGATTACCTGATTTTAGGCAATACCTCATCCGAAGATCACCCATGCATTACCTCTATTAAGTGTAGGTGTTTTTGTATTTGTTTTCTACCTGTTCATGTAGCTGAACCGGTACTTAAATCATAAAAAGAAAACAATGCGCAAAGAAGCGATAAAAAATAAAATGTTTACCCTATGTTTACCCCATAAAGAAAAAACCCTTGTAAATACTTGATTTACAAGGGTTTTAGTCATCTAAAAGTGACCCCGGAGGGATTCTAACCCCCAACCGCTGGAGCCGAAATCCAGTGCTCTATACAATTGAGCTACGGAGCCTTGTGTAGTAGATCAATTGAAATCCCAAAAGGACAATTGAGCTACGGAGCCTTGTGTAGTAGCGAAATGCCTGTCCGCCGAAACGGATTGTGTAGGCGGAAGCTACCGAGCCTAGTCTCTTCACAAGAGGACAGCAAAGGTAATACCCCAAAGGTAATTGGACAAACTTTCTAAAGGATAACTTGACCGCATCTCCACCTATTTCGTTTAAAAAGGTAAAATAACTGGTGATTTCCTCCTAAAAGATTGCTATTTGGTCCCCTTTCCAATAATTTTGAAGAGTTGTCGTTAATGGCACATACGATATGAGGTTACTGTCAGTATTTATCACCCTGTTTTGTTTTAGTACCTTTTCCCAGATCGGAATGGGAGAGTGGAGGTTGCATGTTCCGGCATCAAAAGCCATTGATGTTGTAGCCGGGAACAACCAAATCTTTTCGGCATTTGAAAGTGGGATTTTTGAATACGATATCACAGATGACGAAAAACGGTTGTGGACCTCAGTGAATGGACTCTCTGACATTTCCCCTTCCTGTCTTTTGTTCGATCAAACTACCGGTTCGGTATTCATTGGGTATGAGAATGGGAATTTTGATGAGCTCAATAATAACACAGTTACCAATATTCCGGCAATCAAACTTGCTCAAGTACAGGGATCCAAAAAGATCCACAGGATCGTGCGACACGAAGAGTTCTTGTATTTGGCTACGGGTTTTGCCATCGTTAAGATCGATCCGATAAAAGATGAAGTGAAGGATACCTATTACCCGACATCCGGAAATGATGCCATACTGGATATAACTTTTCACAACGATTCTGTCTATGCCTTAAGCGCTTCAAGGCTGTATAAGGGATATCTTGCTGATCCTGCCTTGTCTGATGCTTCCGCCTGGACTGAAGACTCACGGGTGCCTGTTGAATTAACGAATGCATATGCAGACATTGAATCGTGGAATAATGACCTGTATATTTTGTTCAAGACACCGGCTGTTGGAGCAGATTCAGTTTTCAGGATAGGTTCTGCAGGGTTTGATCTGTTGACTGATCTTCCATTTTCCCTTGAAATGAATAGTTTGGGTAAACATGGAACGGAACTGTGTGTAAATGCGGAAGGAGGAGCCTTCGTATACAATACGGATGGATCACTTGCCACGGCACAAAGTACCTATAGTTTCGAAGGCTATCCTTCAGTGAACCATTCTGCCCTATATGCCGGATATGTCTGGTTAGCCGACAATAACCATGGGCTTGTAAGGTATTTTAATGAATACTCGGCATTGAAGATCGGCTTCGATGGACCGCCTAAGAATGAATTTTACGCGCTGGACTGGCAAGAAGGTCGACTTGCAGTTGTGGGAGGAGGATTGTCGTCTATCTCCCCAACGTTTAGTGGATCCGGGCTCTACTTGTTCGAAGATGAGAAGTGGTCGCTAAGAGACAGGGATAATATGAGTATGTGGAATGGACAATTGATCTGGGATTTCGTTTCTGTGGCGCTGAATCCAAAAAACACCGATGATATAGCAGTGGGAACTTTTTCTGAGATTCCTCTTTCGGTTATGGGATCTTCAGGTCAGGTTACAGATACCTTTACGCCTAACAATGCCCCGCTGGAATTTACTGCACTGGGTGGATCCTGGTCTTATATCTCCGGGTTGGTCTATGATGAGAACGAACACCTGTGGGTGCTGAACGGATATTCTGATCAACCCCTTAATGTCAGAACAAAGAGTGGGACTTGGTATTCCTTTGATTGCGGTACAGCAGCAAAGAACAAATTCACCCGGGATCTTGTCATAGATTACAATGGAAACAAATGGTTTGCAATGGATGGAGCCGGAGTATTCGGGTATAAGGACAATGGAACGGTTTCAGATCCTTCCGATGACGAATTTGTCAATCTGAATTCAGGCGAAAATACCGGTGATCTTCCTTCAACTTCGGTCAATGCACTCGCGGTAGATTTCGATAATGAGATCTGGATCGGAACAGACAATGGTTTCGCAGTGCTGTATAATTCAGAAGGTGCATTTGGCGCATCTCCCGGAGACTATAACGCGCAGCGGATCAAACTGGAATACGAAGGGAATGTAGAATATGTACTGGGAAACACCTCTGTCACGGATATTGAAGTGGACGGTGGGAACAGGAAATGGATCGGGACAGCCAGCTCTGGGATCATTTTACTTTCACCGGACGGGCTCGAGATCATCGAACAGCACACAACCGATAATTCACCCCTCATCTCGAATACGATCATCGATATGGAGATCGATCAGAATAGCGGAGAGTTGTTTATAGTTACCGACAAGGGACTCATTTCTTACCGTGCGAATGCGTCATACGAAGATCCCGAATACAACAGTGTTACGGTCTTTCCGAATCCTGCGCGACCGGAATTTCAGGGCCCGATCACTATTCAGGGAATAAGGTACAATTCCGATGTCAAGATAACCGATGTGGCGGGGAATCTGGTGTACAAAACCACTTCGAATGGGGGAACGGCAACCTGGGATGGAAAGACCATGAATGGCGAAAAGGCAGCTACCGGTGTATACTTGATATGGACCGCGGCGAATGATGGTAAGGGGAGGAAAGTCGGAAAGGTACTGGTAGTCAACTAAGTTTTGAAACAGATCGATCAGGGGATCGTCCTCAAAAGGACGAATTATTCGGATAGCAGTGTGATCTTGACCTTGCTGACCCGTGATCATGGTTTACAGCGATATATCTTTCAGGGAGGGAAAAAAAAGGCTTCAGTATTGTATCCGCTGAGTCAAGTGGAATTCGAATTCTACAAAAGGCCGGATAGTGAGCTGGGAAAGTTGACATCAGCTTTGGCTAACGATCCATCTTCGGCTATACCCCAAGATCCGATCCGATCATCCATTGCATTCTTTTTAACGGATGTGGTCCTTCAGACATGTAAAATTGAGGAGGCAGATCCGCCACTTTACGATCATCTGATTGGACTGATAGATCGGGTTGAATCAGGAGAAAGACTGGTATTACTTCCTGTTTATGCGCTCGTTGAGCTGACCTATTTTCTGGGGATACAACCTTCGTTTTCCTCCGATGGACACAGGGTCTTTTTATTGGATGAAGGGGAGTTTGTTCAGGTTCCCCCTTCTGGTTCGCTCTCGGAAAGCGGTGAGCATGTGGATCTTATCATCAGCATGATGGGTGCACAAGAGTTCAGCATACCCTCCCATGAGATCAGAGCAAAGGCACTCTCAACGATGATCCGGTACTACGAGTTGTTTATCCCTGGCTTTAATGTCAGCAGATCACTCGAGATTCTCCGAGAGACCCTTTCCTGAAAAAGAAAAAGTCACTGCCAGAGTGACTTTTAACGCAAGCTGAGAGCTATTAATTGTTAAACTTAGCCGATCAATTCTTCGGCTCTTTTATAAAGATAGTAGAAAAATCGAGACTTTCCATTGGGTTGATCTTAAAATCACGAACCCGTGCATTCACCATGATCAGGAAGTCGTCTGTCAGGATCGGCATCACTGCAGCCTGATCAATTACCATCTGATCACATTTCACCATGAGTTTATTTCTTTTCTCAGGGTTCAATTCAGTCAATGCCTTTGTGTAGAGAGCATCGTATTCCGCACTCCGGAACTTGAACGCGTTTACGGAAGAGGTTGAATTATTCTTGATGTGCCCGCTGAAGAAGAGGCTTAAGAAATTTTCCGCATCAGGGTAGTCAGCGATCCATCCTGATCTCCAGATCCTGGCAGTACCATTGGCAATGGCGGCATCGCGCTCATCGATCGTACACAACTTGATGTTCAGTGAAATGTTCAGGTTCTTTTTGATCTGATCAGCAACGCCGATGCACATCTTGTGAGCAGAAGATCCTTTGATGGCGTTAACATAGAAGTCAAGAACAGGAAATCCTTTACCCTGAGGAAATCCGGCCTTCGCCAGCAGCGCCTGAGCCTGAGCAACATCAAGTGAGTAACCCTTAACATTCTCGTAGGGATAGTTGTCCATCTTTGGCACAAACCCATTTTTTGTAGCCCAGCCTTCTCCCATGAGGTATTTATCGACGATCTCATCGCGATCCACAGCAAGAGTGAATGCTTTTCTAACGGCAGGATTACTGAATTCAGGGCTCTCACATGCGAAGGCAACGTAGTTTACGTTCATACTGGATTCAGATTCCACCTTGTGCTTGATGTTCTTACCTGCCTGAGCTTCCTTAAGTGTACCGAACACGTTCTCAATCTCCTCAACCGGAATCTCCAGGACAATGTCAACACCCTTATTTCGGAATGCCATGAGTTCACTTTTCTTATCTTTCGCATAGGTCATGACAACCTTATCCAGGAAAGGCAACTGGTTGCCCAGTTCATCCTTTTTCCAATAATGCTTGTTCTTCTTTAGTGTAATGCCGTTGGCATCCATTTTCTCCAGCATGAACGGACCGGTACCTACAGGGTGATTGTGGATATCCTTACCGTATTTGTCATACGCTTCTTGCGCGGTAATCCCCAGATTGGTGTGGGTCAGGATCTTGTCGAAACCAACGAACGGTTCAACAAGTGTTATTTCAAGCGTATAATTGTCGATCACCTTGATTCCTGATACACCGGATTCAGGAAGGCTTTTCATCGACTTTTTAGAAAAAGATTCTGCACCGGCGATTCTTTTCACCAGTAAGTAGCCCATCTGATTCATCTCGAGTCCTGAGCAAGCGAGTTCCAGGGAGAATTTCACGTCTTTAGCCGTCAGCTCTCTTGTTCCATCCGCGAAGCACTCATCCTCATGGAATTTGACACCCTTCCTGATCTTGAATGTGAATGTTTTAGCGTCGTCACTAACCGAATAGGATTCCGCCACGGCAGGAACGACATTCATGGTTTCCATGTCGATCTTCAGGAGAGGCTCGAAGATTTGCGAGTTCAAACGCTGACTGTAAATATCGGATGTTGCGATAGGGAACAAACTGTTCACTTTTTCAGAAGACATGAACTTGAATTCACCTCCGTACATTTTACCTCCGATGGCTTCTTTCTGGGTACCTTCTGCATCTCCACTGCAGGAAGATATCAGTAGTGCTATACCTGAAAAGAGTATAAGAAAGCGGTTTCGCATGGTGTGTGAAGATTTTGTTAAAACAAATATATCAAAATAAGTTCACACGGGTCAGTAACCCACTTTTTCGCGGACCCTGCCCAACACGATCCGCGCTGTGCTGCGAGCTTTTTCAGCTCCCTTACGGAGGGCTTCATCGATCTCGTGACGGTTCTCCATCAAATGAGTGTAGCGGCGGCGGGGTTCTTCAAAAACCAGTAACAACTTTTCGTACAGGGCCTGTTTTGCATGACCGTATCCGAATCCGCCTGCGAGGTAGTTCTTTCTCATTTCCAACATTTCCTGTTCAGTGGCAATGAGTCTGTATAATGCGAAAACGTTGCATGAATCCGGGTCCTTAGGGTCTTCCAGTTCCTTGCTGTCGGTTACGATGGACATGACCTGTTTCCTGAGTTGTTTTTCAGGAAGAAAAATATCCAGGTAGTTATTTCGCGATTTACTCATTTTATGCCCGTCTGTTCCGGGGATGAGTTTGGTTTCTTCACTGATCCTTGCTTCGGGGATAACGAAGGTTTCGCCGTTCGCGGCGTGGAATCGGGAAGCTACGTCACGCGTCATTTCGATATGCTGTTCCTGATCCTTTCCAACAGGCACCAGTTCTGCATCATAGAGCAGAATGTCAGCCGCCATAAGAATCGGATAGGTGAAAAGACCTCCATTCACATCCTCGAGTCGGTCAGCCTTATCCTTGAAACTGTGGGCCAGGATCATCCGCTGGTATGGAAAAAAGCACAAGAGGTACCACATCAATTCGGTAACCTCCGGAATATCGCTTTGTCGGTAGAAAACGGTTTTTTCTGGATCGATCCCGAAGGCCAGCCAGGTCGCCGCGGTCGAATAGGTGTTTTCCCTTAGTTGCTGACCATCCTTGATCTGTGTAAGCGAATGCATGTCAGCGATGAACAGGAAGGAATCGTTGGAAGGGTCATTTGCCATCTGCACTGCCGGAATGATCGCCCCAAGGATATTGCCGAGATGAGGAGTGCCTGTGCTTTGAATGCCCGTGAGAATTCGCGCCATCGATTGGAGTTTTGAGCGAATTTAGTCATTTTGGAACGAATTGGAATAAACCACTCTGTGGGAGCATGAAAGTTGTAAATTTGATCCATGGGCTTGTTTGGCGGCATATTATCCCTGATCTGGAAGATCTATATCGGGATCATCTTTGTGATCTTTGCCATCCTTTTCTATCCCTTTCTTTGGTTCATACTCCTGAAACCGTCCTGGAAAAAAAAGACTTTCCGGATTTTCATTCTTTGGAGCTGGATGATGCGGATCTTTTGTTTCTATGGGGTCAGAAAGGAGAAGAACAGCCTGCTCCCTCAAGGGCCATTCATCATAGTATCCAATCATTCTTCGTACCTGGATATTTTTTTCATGCATTCCATTCTTCCCAATTACCCTTTTCTGTTCATGGGGAAGAGCGAAATACTGAACTATCCCATCATCCGAACCTATTTCAAAGGGCTGAACATTCCGGTATACCGTAAGGATCGTCAGAAGGCTGCCCGGTCGTTCATTCTGGCTAAAAAAGCTGTTCAGGAGGGCTGGTCCGTCGTTATCTTTCCGGAGGGAACCATTCCGGACACCAATAATCCGAAGATGCTTCCATTCAAGGAAGGGGCATTTAAACTGGCCAGAGCATTGAACATTCCGATAGTTCCGATCACGTTTACGAATAATCACACGCTCTTTTCAGATCCGGAACAACTCTTCGGATCGGCCCATCCGGGGATTTCCAGAGTGTATATACATGATTTTGTCCCCGCTGAGCAGGCAGCTCAACTGACGGAAAAGGAATTATGTGAGCTTTGTTTCGATACGATCAACGCCCCGCTCATACAGGAATACCCTGAACTTTTTAAAGACAGTAAGTCACAGTAAGCAAATCTCTTGTAATTTTGAAGCATGAAGATCACCGAAGAGATCGTTGACCATATCGCTCACCTTTCCCGTTTGCAATTTGTCGGGAAGGAAAAGGAGGCGATCATGCAGGATATGCAGAACATCATTTCATTCATGGATAAACTGAGTGAAATACCAACTGAAAATGTGGAGCCTCTGATCTTTATGAGCGATGAGGTGAATCGCCTGCGAGAAGATGTCCCGGAAGTGACTGTCACAAAAGAAGAAGCCCTTAAAAATGCTCCGAAGAAGGATTCAGATTATTTCAGGATCCCGAAGGTGCTGGATAAGTAGTGGTTGGAAATTGAATTCAGCTCTTCACCTAAAGATCAGCAACCACATACTCCGAATACCCTGAACGTTTTTATTTGATCAGAAGTTCTCGATTTAAGTGTGGCCGTTCCATCCGTCGCAGACCCCTCCTAGCTCATCGACAGTGTCCTCAACCTGCAATTCCAATTGACATAGAAGAGCGTTTCACTATCATTGGTTTCAACGTCTTACAATATACCATACACGCCATTGATAAGCATTAAGCCATTCATGATAATCGATACTCCACCTGCGGTCTTTGAAAAAATCACAACCCGCACCGCCAATTTCCAATTATGTTTCTTCAGAGGGTACCTCATAATAGATCTCACCAAGTTGGATGGAAGATTCTTCTTCTTGACCTCCAAGCGGATCAATTGCTTCAGTGTTTCGATCGCAGCTTACCAAAATAAAATAAGCGCTAAACACGAAATTAGTAAGCTCATGAGTTTTGGTTTAGATACAAAAGTGTAATTCGATTTTATTTAACAGCATACAATTCGAAAGATACTCTTGTTTATTAACAGCTCTTCAGCATTATTGATCAGCCTCCGGAACCTTGGTGTCATAGGTGCTCATCAGTCGCTTGAACTGTTTGGTGACGCGTATACTCTCAAGATCAGGATCATCCATGATCCAGGTGAAATCGTTAAATCCTGCTTCGAGGGCGTTATTAAGGTGCTTAAAAGCCTCTTTTGTATTACCGCTTTTTGCGTACTGACATGCCGTGTTGTAGCTCCAAAAAGGGTTTTTAGCAATGGTTTCCCAGAACTTTTTTGAACCTCGGGCATTCTCAAGATCTGAATCTGTTAAAAGCCAGCCGAAGTCATTCCATCCGGCATTCACGGCAATTTCCAAATATTTAACTGCTCTTTCCGTGTCCTGAATCAAGGAATAATTACAGGCTAAATTGTAATTCAAAACAGAATAATCTTTGGCGAATTGATCCAGAAAAGGCCCATCATCCTCAGGGTGTAATGAAGCATCGCGCTGAAGACTTTCAACTGCTTTATTCAGAAAAACCGTTGCGTTCTCCAGATCTCTCGCATTCAGCAAAAATTCCCCTATTTCAGAGCATATCTCATATTCTTTATAGGGATCAAGTGGTTTATGGGACATAGACTGAATCCTGACAAAATAAATTCTTGCTGAATCGACTTGATCCAATCGTTTGTATGCCATGTAAGCATACATCACGTCCAAATCACTTTGCTTTGTTATGTTGGTGTAGGAAATAATTGAACGATAATCCTTTTTATCCAAGAGCCGCATCAGCAACATATTACGTGCGATCCTGAAATTGGGGTTGTCGTCTACCGCTTTCGTATATTCAACCAGAGCAGCTTTTTTATCTCCTGCTTCAAATTCAAGGATCATTCCTTTTAATAGATTTACATAGACAGCCCCCGGATCGTAAGTCAGGGCAGTATCCAATTTAGAAAGCGCCAATTCCTTCGGCATGATAAAGCGCTCATCCTTAATGAATTTCTTCAGTGAACGACATGCTTCTCCGAACAGAACACGTGCAAGATTACCACTTTCACGAAGATTTTGATCACCCAGTAAATCCCGCAGTAACGTAGCTTCCAGGCTAAGTCTACTGATGTCAACCGGGCCATAATCTTCCTCACTGATATCCCCAATTATTAAAAGAACAAAATTTTGAATATCCCTGAGCATTTTTTCACTCAGCATTAGTTTAGCCGCTTCGATTAATTTTTGATCGGCTTTTTCTTTTTTAAGAAGCTGGTAATGAGCATATGCGTTGGGGGTAGAGCCAGATATCACCAGATTCTTTTCAATCAAATCGGCCATTTCTCGTAAAAGATTCGCAGAAGTCTGATTCGATGTCTGATCCAGTTCACTCAGTATCCCTTTGGTTAAAACAGGTTTACCCTCATCACGATCGACCTTGCTGTCTTTCGATAATTTTAATTCGTCTATGTCCGAGTTGTATTTAAGAAACTCTCTGTTTACAGCGGATATAGTCGATTCATAGTCCCCAAAAAGCATAGGATTTTGAGGGTTCCTCCCGGATTGCTCCGGCACTTTGTCAAGCAAGTATAAATTCAATTCCCTGAGTGATACCTGTCCGTCTGAATTTTTATCAGCCATTCCGGAAAGACCATTGATCAGCTCGAAAGAGAATAGTCCGCGGCCACCTCCCCATTGATCTCCTTCCAGAGAGAGTTCTCCCGGTTGGCAAGAAACGATCTTTATCTCATCCTGCCATTTATCTTTCAGGACATTTGCTGTAGCCTCCATGCCTTCCCTGCCGCCGATGAGGTTTCCGCTCTTACAAGCATCTGCAATGAAAATCGTCTGTACTCCTCTCGAAGAAAATGTGGCGATCCAGCTTTTAAGGTAAACGATGCCGATTGCGCCCATTGGATAAACGCTGTGCGGAGAATCATAAGGAAGTAAGTAAGCATCCTGTACAATCGTTTTATTTTCCACATCTCCGTGACCACTGAAATAAATGTACACTTGATCGCCGTCTTTTACCTGATCAGCAAGAAAATTAAGCGTGCTCCAGAATGACGCATTGGTAGCATTTTCGTTAATTAATGTATACACATTTTGTTCAGGCACCCCAGAAGAAAGTAGGTATTCTCTGAAAACGAGCGCGTCCACATCCGCGAACTTAAGTTCAGGTATGTTGGGGTTCTTGTATTTAGAAACTCCAATCACCAGTGCATATGTATTCCCAACTGAATGCCGTTCATGAGATGTGTTTTCTGCATTCGCGCCGCGCTGAGACAAAGAATGAAATGCCAAGAGCAAAAGGGTCAATGTACGCATGATTTGCATAGGCTTTTGGTTAGGATTGAACATTACAATTTCCAGTCATGCTTATCCAGTTCGCTGACACAAGCAGCAAGAAGATCGATACTCCCCTTGATATCATCTTTATTGGCCATCTCAATAACTTGGTGCAGGTGGCGGGTTGGGATCGATATTGCTCCGGCGATAGATCCTCCTTCGGTCATTCGCTGGATGCCTGCTGTATCTGTTCCGCCTGCAGTCAGGATCTCAGGCTGCCATTTGATCTTGTGTTTATCAGCCGTTTTTTTCATGAATTCCACCATTCGGTAGTCACAGATCGTCGAGGCATCCATGATCTTGATGGCCGTTCCTTCGCCGAGTCGCGTGATTACTTCGTGAGCAGCAGCCCCTGGCAGATCGAATGCGATCGTTGTATCGAGGCCGAAACCAAAGTCAGGATTGATACGCAATGCGGCAACGTTCGCACCCCTGATCCCAACTTCTTCCTGTACGGTGAACACGGCATAGAGGTCATACGGCAGTTTTTTCTTTTTCAGTGTACGCAGGGTCTCGATCAGAATGAAAACCGCGAGTCTGTTGTCCAATGATTTACCGTTCACACAGTGTCCCATTTCAATGAATTCACGTTCACGTGTGATCGGATCTCCAATATTGATCAGTTTCTTTACTTCCTTTCCGCTTAGTCCTGTGTCGATAAAGAAGTCAGAGATCTTAGCAGGTTTATCCCGTTCCGACGGTGACATCACATGGATCGGCTTCGAAGCCATCACCCCGATCACATCCTTTTTACCATGAACGATCACACGTTGTGCAGTCAATGTTTTGGGGTCAAATCCGCCAAGGGTATGAAAACGGACGAACCCCTTGTCATCGATATGCGTCACAATGAAACCGATCTCATCCATGTGGGCACCGACCATCACGCGCTTGCGTTCTCCTTCCGGTTTTGTTCCGCGACGGATCGCGTAAACGTTCCCCATGTTATCGAGTTCCACTTCGTCGGCAAGTCCCTTGATCTCTTTAAGTACAAGCTCCCGGATCTGTTTTTCAAACCCCGGCGCTCCCGGTACAGTGCAAATCTGACTCAATAGTTTGGTGTTGATGGGCATGTTGTTGTTGTTTTGGAATAAAAGTAGAAATTAAAATTTGAAGATTGGCCTACGCTCCGCCGTGGCATTGAAAGATTCGAAGATTTGATGATTGAAAGATTTGATGAATTCTATAACTAATATTCAATCTTTCAATGCCGCAGGCACAATCTTCGAATCTTCGAATCTTTGAATCCTCCCATCACCCCATCCTCACTTTCTCCAGCAATTCGTTGTATTTTTCGAGGAGAAGTAAGTATTTGTTTTTCCAGAACTCTACGGTGTTTTCATCAGTAACTGAATACATGCGCTCTGCCGGTTCATTCGTTAATTGGCGTGGATTTTTCAATTCTGTTATTTCTTCTGAAAAATCATGGTGAATAATACCTCCGATCTGTAGGATCACTTCGAGAGACAGGTAGGGATTTTCGAAGGCGTTGTAGATCCAGCGACGGCTGCGCCCCAATTTTTGAGTCAGCTGGGTGAGTGGCATTCCGCTCTGGCGCACAGCACGTTCCACAATTTCTCCTCTGTGTTGCATGATACGCAAAAGTGAGCAGCAATGTGAGAAATTAAATGCGCATAAAATACACATAAGTGAGAATAAGTGTTTATTTTTGCTTTGCTTATCATCTGATAAACCGCCTTTTAAGTGAAAAAGAACAACCTGCTATACACAGTAATTACACTCGTTCTATCTAACGCAGTAAGTGCTCAATTGAATATTCAAAATGACGTTTTGTCGACTACTGGTAATTCGTTTTCCACGGGTTCGTACCAGATCGATTTTACGTTGGGTGAAGTGTTTACCGCTACCCTTGATCCGGGAACCGGAACAGTTTGCACGCAAGGTTTTCAGCAGCCACAGCGAAAGAAGATCGCCATTTTGGAACCCGTTGCCTCGGTAAATGAAGCCGATATGAATGGATTTAATGTTTATCCCAATCCTTTTCGTGGTGATCTAACCATTGAAATACCTGAGAATTCATCGGTAAGCATTAAGCTTTATGACAATACCGGAAGACTGATCCTCATCGATCAACTCTCCCAGGTGATGAATACCATCGATCTTTCCATGCTAGCAGTTGGCAATTACCAGTTGGTTCTTCAAACAGAGGGGGCCTTCCTTGGACGAATATCACTCATCAAATCACACTAATTAATAGTCATGAAAAAGTTCTTTTTAGTTTTTTCCATTTTCGTGGCATTGAATGTTTTAGCACAGGTGCCTCAGGGGATCAATTACCAGGCGGTGATCCGTAATTCGAATGGCACAACGGTTAATAATACCACGGTAGGACTTCGTATGAGAATCATACAAGGTTCTGCAGCAGGGACACCGGTTTATGCGGAGAGTTTCACGGAAACTACAACTAATATAGGTTTAGTAAATGTTGTTTTAGGTCAGGGGGCTGTAATAGCCGGCTCTTTTTCAACCATTGACTGGGGTGCAGGACCGTACTTTTTGGAAATAGCATCTGATCCTACCGGAGGCACCAACTACACGGTAATGGGTACACAGCAAATGATGAGTGTGCCGTTTGCGCTTTATGCTGAAAATTCAGGAACACCCGGCCCACAAGGAGCAACAGGCCCACAAGGCCCGCAAGGAGAACAAGGTCCGATTGGTTTAACCGGCCTCCAAGGTCCGGCCGGCGAGGCTGGTCCTCAGGGTCCTCAAGGTGTTCCCGGCCCTGCCGGCACAAATGGTATTGGAATTACTACAACTATCAATAACGGAAACGGTACGTATACCTTTAATTATTCAGATGGATCTTCGTTTACCACTGGGAATCTAACCGGACCGCAAGGAGCTGCAGGCGCAACGGGTGCACAAGGTCCTATTGGTTTGACGGGACCCCAAGGAATTCAAGGTCCTGCTGGTGCTACAGGTCCACAAGGCCCTGCCGGCACAAATGGTATTGGAATTACTTCAACTATCAATAACGGAAACGGTACGTATACTTTTAACTACTCCGATGGATCTTCGTTTACGACATCGAATCTAACCGGACCACAAGGACCTCAGGGGATTCAAGGTCTGCAGGGCGCTACCGGGCCGCAAGGCCCGATCGGTTTAACCGGCCTCCAAGGTCCGGCCGGCGAAGCAGGAGCTCAGGGGCCTCAGGGCCCACAAGGTGAACAAGGTCCGATTGGATTGACAGGTCCTCAAGGAGAGCAAGGACCAATAGGCTTGACAGGAGCACAAGGGCCGCAGGGAATTCAAGGTCAAGCGGGAATAGATGGCACGAACGGACTCAATGCACTTATTAAAACGACAGCTGAACCAGCGGGAACGAATTGTACCAATGGGGGAACGAAGATCGAAACGGGGCTGGATGCAAACGGTAATGGCGTGCTGGATGTTGGGGAGGTGAATGCCTCTGAAACATTTTTTATTTGTGATTCAGATTTAACAATTAACTCTGTTCAGGGAGTGAATGATGTTTCTGGTATTGTGAATGTTCCGAATGATTTTTTTGGAGCACAATCAACACTTGTAATTAACAATTCCGGAAACGCTTGGTGGTGTTGTGGCCCAACTTTTACAGTACCTAGCGGAAAACTATGGAAAATAGTAAGGTGGAGCGGTTCAACAGACAGTTTTGTTGCGGATGAGGATAATATTATCTGGTTAAATGAAAATCAAACCTTGACTTGGAAAGGAAATGGCAGTAATGGCTCCACATTGCCGTTTTATTTTATGGCGTGGGAATACAACAAAGCTGAATTAAGTTTTAACGTTTTAAGGTATTCAGGAATTGGTTACTGGAATAATAATCCCTCTGATAATCAGGTTTCTTGGACAGTACCCCAAGGAAAAATGTGGAAAATTAAATATGTTATTGGGGCATGTCAAACCAATTTTGGTAACGGCGAAAGATGGTTAGATGAAGGGCAGACCATCTCTTTTACAGGAAATGGAAGCAATGGTGGAACATTACCTTTTTCTTTTCTCGTTTTCGAGTATACAAAATATTGAATATGATTGTCAACGAAGATTTCTTGGAGTATCTACATAACCCAAAAGTTCGTTTCACCATCATCCTGGGCTCCGGTTTTCACCGCAATGCAATTGGAAGTGATTCCATTCTCAGTTCTTGGGATAAATTACTTTGCAAAGTATGTCCAGGAGTCAACTTAACCGGGCAATACCATCTCGATTTTGAGAAGATCATACAGTGCAAAAAAATCACTTGTGAAGATTCCTATGTAACAGAGGAGCGCTTAATTGCCTGTGTGCAAAGATTGATCAAGGAAGAACAAGAGAGAGTTTTAAACGTACATGCAAATTGTTACCCACTCGGCATTTTCAATCCAGAGAAGGTCTCAGATATCATTTCGTTGAACTTTGATGAGGTGCCGGAATTGCTTTTAGCCAAGAAAAAAAGGGTAAAAGCAGGAAATTATTACAATGATTCCAGTTTTGCCAAAGCGAAGAACCCCGATAAAAAGGTTTCTAAAACATCCTATTCATACCTCTCGACCAGATATAAAAAAATCCAATTTGACTCAGGTGGATCAATTCGTTTTTGGCATCCACATGGGGCGATTGAAGAGAACAAAAGTATTGTACTTGGTCTGCACAGGTATTCCCATATGGTAAACAGTGCAAGACGTATTAGAAATCACCACATTCAAGAAAAAAGGAATGATACCTACGACAACACTTGGTATTATCGACTTCTCGAAAATCCGGTTATTATTCTTGGTGCTGGCATGTCCCCTACCGAATGGGACATGTGGTTTGCACTGACCTCACGTGAACGAGCCAACGGAGAAAAACCACAAATCTTCCAAATGCGCGAATGCGAATGTAAAAAAGATGTCCAACACGAATGGTTTCAACCGCTTTTTACTGGGATGAGCTTTAAAGAACAATGGAAGGAATTAGAAGAACTACTTAAATCAACTGAGAAATGAAGAATAGATTATTTCTGCTTATACTGTTTATCAATTATGTTGGATTTTATTCTTTGGCCCAATCAAAAAAAACACAAATTGAAAACTTAAACTCGAGAGCAGATAGTTTAACGCAATTAATTGAAAAAGAAAGAACAATCACAAAAAATGAAATAACGGCTCTTAAAAATCAAATTGAAAGAATAGAGATTGATTACACTGCTTTGAGCAAAAAAAATGACTCTTTGAGCAATCAACTAAATGATCAGTTATCTTTCGGTTCAAATCTTTTGTTTAAAAATGACTCATTATCAAATGAAGTCAAGAAATTAAAAAATACAGCAACAAAACATACCTTAGAAAACAAAGAGAAAATCATAATGTTTATTGATGACATAAACAGCTATTGTCGAATTCCAAAAAGTGATTTCTTTGAAATAGCAGATGATAAAACGAAAATAGGAAAAGTAGTAACCTTCGATTTTTCAAATTTAAGTATAGATGATTTGGCTGAATTCAACCTAGAAAATTACAACCAAATAAATCTTAATTTATATTTGGACACAACCAATAGATTAACCTACGGTAAATTAACGCGTTCATGTTGCATTGGAGATGAACAAGAAATTGTTTTTTTCTTTCTGGGCTCCGATTTCATTTTATTTGACCATTCAGCTGGTCAATTTGGTGGCAACTTGACCACATACAAAAATGGGGAAGTTCTAAGCGAAGACTTTTATTATTTATCTGAAGAATCAACTGAATCTATTTCCTTATTTGGAGGATTCTAAATAAAATACCCATTCTGTATATTATTGAATAAATAGCACAAACGTTTTAAATGCTGAATTTTTTGCTCTTCATCTACGAAGATGGAACGGTGGAACGGGTGTTTGAGGCGGAATGATTGATTTAAAAAAATGTCGGTTCAGGGCATGCCCTGAACCGACATTTTTTCTACCCTGAAACGACATTTTTTCCTAACCAACATTTTTTTATCGTTCTGATTTCGATCCTTGAAATTAATTCCTTAAATTCAGGTTGACCTAACCTCGACCTAAATGTATGTGAATAAACAAATCCGTCTCGCTAATTGGGACTATCGTTCTTCGGCTGCCTATTTTATTACGATCTGCACACAAGATAGAACGCATTATTTCGGAAAGATCACCGATGGAAAAATGAATTTATCACAACTGGGAATTTTGGCAGATGTTTTTTGGCACGAAATAAAAAATCATGCAAAGGATATTGAATTAGGAGAATTTGTTGTGATGCCCAATCATATTCATGGGATCTTGATACTCAAAAATTCAAGTTCACCAGTCGATTCAGGGTCAGCACCTGTTGGTTTAGGGCATGCCCTAAACCAACAGGTGCTGACCAAAGATTTCCGTTTCCAGAACATCGGTAAAAACTCTGTTTCCTCTATTATCGGATCATATAAATCGGCCGTTTCAAAACACGCCCATCGACTGGGTTATGAATTTCATTGGCAGCGCAGGTTCCATGATCATATAATTCGTGACGACAGGGCCTTTCGAAATATTTCCGAATACATTAGGAAGAATCCTGAAAAATCGGAGAGAAGGCACCGTCAAAAGAGTGTTTGAGGCGGATCACGCACTTGAACCTTCCAATCTTTGAATCTTTGAATCCTCTAATCTTCCAATCATCAAATCTTTCAATCTTCCAATCTTCGAATCTTTCAATCTTTCATTGGTCAAATCAGTACCTTTATCCTATGGCAAAAGTAAAATCGGCTTTTTTCTGTCAGAACTGTGGTTATGAGACCCCGAAATGGCTGGGCAAGTGTCCTTCCTGCGGTGAATGGAATACGTTTGTGGAAGAGATCATCGAGAAGAACATCCCAACGGTGGTTGCCTTTTCTTCTACAACCCGAAATGCACGACCTCAGGCTTTACAGGAGATCACCCAGCAGGAACAGTCAAGACGCCCGCTGAAAGATGGTGAACTGAACAGGGTACTCGGGGGTGGTCTTGTACCGGGATCGCTCATCCTCTTCGGTGGTGAACCGGGTATTGGAAAGTCGACCTTACTTCTGCAACTCGCTGTGGAAGAACCGGCCATGAAAGTGTTGTATGTCTCCGGCGAAGAAAGCGAACAGCAGATCAAGATGCGCGCTGAGCGTATCGGGGTAAAGAATCAGCAGTGTTTCATTCTCACCGAAACCAATCTTCAGAACATTTTCAAGCAGGCGGAGGAGATCCAGCCGCAACTCATTGTGATCGACTCCATTCAGACGCTGTTCTCCACCCAAATAGAAAGTTCACCGGGAAGTATATCCCAAGTGAGGGAATGTACCGCACAGCTGCTACGCTACGCCAAGCAAACCGGAACGCCGGTGTTCCTGATCGGTCATATTACCAAGGAGGGTTCGCTTGCCGGACCAAAGGTTCTGGAACACATGGTGGACACTGTGCTGCAGTTCGAGGGAGACCGGAATCATGTGTACAGGTTGCTCCGATCAATTAAAAACCGTTTTGGAAGCACCAACGAGTTGGGTATATACGAAATGCTCGGAAGCGGATTGCGCCAGGTGGAGAATCCTTCCGAGATCCTGATCACCAACACGGATCATTCGTTAAGCGGGATCGCGATCGGTGCTACGTTGGAAGGACTGCGCCCGATGCTGATCGAGGTTCAGGCTTTAGTAAGTACGGCCGCATACGGCACGCCTCAACGTTCTTCTACAGGTTTCGATGCCAGACGTCTGAATATGCTACTTGCTGTTATGGAGAAGCGCTGTGGTTTCCGCCTTGGAGCGAAGGATGTATTCCTGAATATCGCAGGTGGTATCCGCGTAGACGATCCGGCCATTGATCTTGCGGTAGTTGCCGCAGTTTTATCCTCCAATGCAGACATTGCGATCGGGAAAAATGTTGCACTATCGGGTGAAGTTGGATTATCCGGAGAAGTACGTCCTGTGAACCGACTCGAACAGCGTATTCACGAAGCAGAAAAATTGGGCTTCGAAAAGATCATCATCTCAAAATATGCAAAGGGGATCGATCAGAAGAATTTCAAGATCGAATTGGTCCCATGCGGAAAGATCACGGAAGTTGTAAAAGCCCTTTTCTCCTGATCGGTATGCTGGCAGCACGGTTTTTTAAATTCCTGTTTCGTTTTCCCTTCTTCAGGAAATACTATTTCGGTCTGTATGTTAAGCTCTTCAAGCCGCACCGCTGGTTTGCCGGAAAGGTGGTTGTTCAGTCTTACCGCCGCGATTTGCGCATTCGTTTGGAGATCGATGAGTGGATCCAGCAGCAGATCTTTTTCTTTGGAGATTTCGACCGAAGGGGAATGGAATACCTTGACAGAACATTGGATCAGGGCGCTGTTTTCATTGATATAGGTGCTAATATCGGTTGCTATTCTCTTGTTGCAGCCGGCAAGGTAGGACCGGAGGGAAAGGTAATCGCCTTCGAGCCGGTTACAGAAATACATGCCAAGCTGAAAGATAACCTGAAGTTGAACGCCATGCATTGGGCCAGAGCAGAAAAAAAGGCGGTCTTTGACAAGGATGGAACTGTCGTGCTGCACTTGGCAGGGTCAGACAATCTGGGTATGTCCAGCGTCCACCGGCATGATGCCGAAAATGGAAGAACTGAAGAAGTTAAAACGGTTTGTCTGGATAATTACCTGGTGGATGCAGGTGTGGATCGGGTAGATCTGATCAAAATAGATATTGAGGGTGCTGAACTGGAAGCCCTTAAGGGGATGACGAATATTTTGAATCATTTCAGGCCGGCATTGATCATTGAGGTACTGGATCCGGATTCAGCTGAAGGGAAGGAGGTTTTTGACGTGTTGAAAACACTCAATTATCGACCGTACTCACTTCAGCTTGATGGCTCATTGGCCGATTTCAGGAAATACACCTCTTCTGAAGCCTACTACAATTACGTTTTCCTTCCGGAAGAAAACAGATCATGAAAAAGGATCATTTCACGATATTGATCAGCTTCCGTATGGTGCCGATCTCGATCAGGTAGGATCCACTTTGCAACGCTTGGAGATCAATGATCCCACCATTGTAAAAGCCTTGAGAAACGAGTTGTCCATTCATCGAATACACACGGTAGTTTCCTGACGCCCATTCCGCAGATGATACGTTTAACAAGCCTGAAGAGGGGTTAGGGAACAACACGATCAGTGGTTCGGACGATAATTCTTCAGTATTGACAAGGGTTTGATCGAAGGTAACCGATCCGATCTTGTTCACGATCCAGTTCTGAGGATCGATCGAAAGCAGGGATGCATCAGCGATTCCCTCAATGACATAGTTCTGAAGATTTGAATTTACGTCCAATCTGATCAGAGTGTCTTGTAATCCAGGCCTTACTATGCGAATATCCACAGGGTTGGTAAATGTTGGGGTCACTCCCGGCATTGAGACGGTATGACTCAGTTCCACCAGCAGTGACGAACCTGTCTCATTCCAGCGCAGCGAATAAGTTGGATATCCTTCCCCGAAATACCATTCTTCAAAGAAGGCGTTCAGGTTAAGTCCGGTTTCTTGCTGAAAATAGTCTCTGATATCGATCCCTTTTGCAACACTGTCAGCAAACGTCTGCTGAAAGCTGCGGAGTGTGGCAAAGAAAAGGTCATCATCGTTGACAAGGTATCGCAGTGTATGAACTATTGAAGCTCCTTTGTCATAGGTCAGCCTTCCACTGAAGATTCGTCCTTCGTTTAGACTGTCCAGTACCCACACACTTCCTCCGGGATTTTGCATGACATTGTCGTGAACGTCAAGCATGTGCTGTGCTCTTTCCGCCGGGTATAGATTTTCCAGCATCAGGTATTCTGAATAGGACGCAAAGCCTTCATTCACCCAGATATCACACCAGGAGGCGCATGTCACATTATTTCCCCACCACTGGTGACCAAGTTCATGACTCGTCAGTCCTTTCTCGAAGAAACCTTGAGTGGTCATGGTCTGGTGTTCCATCCCGCCTGAAAGCGGCGCCATGCAGTGACCGTATTTTTCATCTTCAAATGCGTATGGTCCATAGAGATCGTAGAAAAGCTCCATGAAATCTACCGTTTCATTGATTCGGGCCTGAAAATAAGGGAGCGTTTCCGGGTTGTCATAGATAAAATTCTGGATCATGATGGGTGCGGGAGCTCCGGCAGGGTTAGCATAGACCGTGTAATCTATATACTTGGCTACAGCTACTGAAATGAGGTAATAGTCGATCGGGTGACGGTGCTTCCACTCGTAACGGCTGAAACCACCGCCCATATCCGTGGTGTTCTCCAATACTCCGTTCGACCCGGCCTTACAGGTGTCCGGAACGGTGATCCACACTTGCGAACTGTCTGCTTTGTCGGTAAGAGATTGTTTGCAGGGCCACCATTCATAGGCCGAAAAGGGTTCAGATAGCGACCAGGTTACACGATTTCCCCAGGAAGGTGAGTCGTCATGCGTCATCCCACTTCCGCCGAAGGGCGTTGAAGCAGCTGTTGGTGGAACACCGGCATAATCAACAGCGATGACAAATCCATCGTTTAACCCGGCATTTACAGGAACTTTTATCGCAGAACCGACTCTTGTATACAACACAGGGTTGCCGTTAACACGGATCTGTGATATCACGTGGTTGGGATGGAGTTCGAAAAGCGCTGAATCCATAGCGACCGTAGCGCGAGCATGGATCTCTCCGGTACCTGAAACATTTGTCTGCACATTGTTCATTGCGATATCCAGGCTGTAAAAGTGCACATCATATTTTTCAGTCTCCGCGATCTGAGCAGTACTCAGCGATGCGCTCTTGAAAGTACTGTTGTGATGTTTACTCCTTTTGGAACATGTGGTTGCCGTTTCTTGAGCAAAAGTCTGAAATGCTAATGAAAGAAGGGCAAAAAGGGATAATCGGATTTGGTTCATTCAGCCTGATTTTCAACAAATGTAGGCAAGCAGGATGAATAGAAAAAACAAGTAGCTCAAATTAACAAAGCTAATCCAAGAAACGCCATGGAAAGATCGATCAGAGACCATTGTTCCGGAGGATTATTTTTTCGAAGGATCAAGATCAATAATAGTGGGAACAACCCCGAGATCCAGAACAGGGGATCTGTAAAAAGGTCCTGGTGAAGGAAGCCATAAACGAGGTGGAAGATCAAAAGGCAGATGATCGAGATCACACGCGTTCCAAAGTTACCAATAACATGGGGCAAGGTTTTTAGTGTATCTCTGTCATAATCCTTATCGCGAATATCGAAAGGAAGAGCAAGTCCCAAAAAATAGGAGAGAAAACACAATCCTTCAGCAGAGGGATATATCGAACCGTAGGGAATGGTGAACAGTAGAATAGTCCATACAACACTCACTAAAAGCCCTTTAATTACCGGGATCTGACGTAAGGCCACTTTTCGGAAAGGAACCACATAAAAATATCCGATAGAAGCACTTAAAAGTAGAAGTGAAATATGGAGAGATGAAAGGGGAATACATATGACTACTATTACCAAGGCGACCAATCCACAGAGAACAGAGAGGATCATGAGTAACTTCCTTCTGGATTTTACCCACTTCAGCCATTCATTCTCGTGAAACGTAGATTCTACCTTGTATAGACGCTGAGCGTTGTAAACAAAAAGGATGGAGCATAAAATAAAAACGGGATATAAGGCACAGACTTGAAGGCCATTAAATTGAATGATCCCCAGGGTCAAAAACGCTGCTGAAAAAGCAGTCAGCACATTACTGTATATCAGGATCGGTATCATTTTTCACCTTACAAAGAACTCTAAATTATTCATTAAAATGCTGTAATTTATAATGAACGTTAAATTCTTGTTACCGCGTCGAAAACGGTCTTTTTGTGCTTAACTTTGCCCGTATTTCAAAACTAACCGATTATGAAACTTTTTAGAATTGGTGCTTTTGCACTTTTGGCTGTTGCAGTCATCGCGTTGACTTCTTGTGGTAAGTACGAAGAAGGTCCTGGTTTTTCACTTCTTACAAAGAAGGCTCGTCTTGTTGGAGAGTGGACTCTTTCTGAAGTGAAGGTTAACGGAACTGCTCAGGAATTGTCAGGTTACACAGTGAATCTGTCTATCAAGAAAGATGAAACGTATACTTACAAGTGGTCTTCAGGAGGTTTCTCAGTAGAAGATAGCGGAACATGGAAGTTCAGCGATGACAAAATGAAGTTTATTATTACTGATCAGGATGGAGATGTGTCCGAGTCTGAGATCGTTCGTTTGGCGAATAAGGAGCTGAAAGTGAAGGCTGTTGACGGAAGCATTGAAACAGTATCAACATACGTTCAGTAATTGATCTAATGGAATTACACGAGAGGCCGGCTATTCGTCGGCCTTTTCTTTTTGATATCAGATCGCACCCTTGGCTTTTAATTCAAGGTACTTGTTCACGGTCTGAATAGAGAGTTCGGATGGGGTGGTGAGAATTGTTTGAATGCCATTCTGTTTGAGTTCAGTAGCCATTCTCGATTTTAAGGTGATCATTCGTTCAGCCACTGCTGAAATATACACGTCGGATGTGTTTTCCATAGGTTGGAAAGCATGCTCCTGTAGGTCGGTATTTTCGAAGAAGACTACTACAAGTAAATGATGTTGATTGATCTTCCTGAGCATAGGAAGTGCTCTGCGCATCGCAAATTCAGTCTGAAAATTGGTATACAGGACAAGCAATGAACGTGTGCTGATGCTTCGTCTGATCGTCTGGTAGAGTAACTCATAATTAGGTTCCAGGAATTGTGTGCGCTGGTTGTACAATTCTTCCAGGATCCTCTTTAACTGACCATAGCTGCGGTTAGCGGGAAGACGAGTGCCGATCTTGTCTGAAAAGGTGATCAATCCCGTTTTGTCCCCATTCCTGAGGGCCACGTTGGAGAAAACCAAAGTTGAGTTAATAGCATAGTCCAATACGGTCATCCCTTCGAAGGAGACTTGCATATTTCGGCTCTTGTCAATAATGCAATAGATGTGCTGTGACTTCTCCTCCTGATACTGATTGACCATCAGATCGAATTTACGGCTGGTGGCCTTCCAGTTAATGGTCTTCGGTTCGTCACCCTGCACATAGGCCTTGATCTGCTCGAATTCACTGTTGTTCCCGATCCTTCTTATTCGTTTGATACCCTGACTGGTTTTCTGTTGTTGGAAAACGAGCAGTTCAAATTTTTTCATCTGAAGCACGGACGGATATACAGATACGCTTCTATCCATGGTAACCTCATACCTCCGACTGACAAGGCCAAAAAGAGAAGCGATCTCAAAGAACACATCACCAAATTTGAATTGCCCGCGTGTTTTTGGAACGAATTCATAAGTGAAAAGACAGGAAGACCCGGGCATCAGTAAGGAGCTGTAGAATTTTTCACGTTCCTGCATTTCAATTGGAAAGCCTTCATACAACCGAAAACTGATGGGCTGATACTGGTTGTTCCTGACGGTGAGTGTAACGCTGTTCGAGTCACCCAGATTCATGCGCTCCGACAGGTTTCTTTCGACAGAAAGCGGGTTTTTCCCTGAAAATACCAATAGCCAGTCCAGCATGGTGACAGCTCCCAGCACGATGATCCCCACTTTCGCAATGAAGAACAGGGACGGAATAGCAAAGGATACCGCGAACAGCACCACAAGACCGCTGAACAGGAAGAAGAACAGCCTGGTGAGGTATGTATTCAGGAACAGCTGCATTTATCTCGGTACTTCTATTGTTTTTAGAATATCCTGGATGACATCCTCCGGACGGATACCTTCCATCTCTGCTTCAGGTGTGAGGATCAAACGGTGGTTCAACACATGCACTGCGACGAATTGAATGTCTTCCGGTGTCACAAAATCACGTCCGCGGATAGCAGCAAGGGCCTTGGAAGCCTTCATCATCGAAAGCGAAGCACGCGGGGAGCCTCCCAGATATATCTTTCCGTGATTACGCGTTTTATGTGTGATCGATGCAATGTACTTTAGCAGATTGTCTTCAATGATGATCTTTTCAACGATCTCCTGCACCTGTCTGATCTCCTCTGCGGAAAAGACGGGCTTCACTTCTCCCAGATCAGTGTTGCGGATATTGTTCTTGTACCTGCGCAGGATCTCTTCTTCCTGATGCAATTCAGGATAGTCGATCTTTACCTTGAACAGGAAACGGTCCAGCTGGGCCTCCGGAAGATTGTAGGTTCCCTCTTGTTCTATCGGGTTTTGAGTGGCAAGGACAAGGAATGGAAAGCTCATGGGATAGAGCGTGCCGTCGTAGGTGATCTGCCGCTCTTCCATGACCTCGAAAAGGGCGGCCTGCGTTTTTGCCGGTGCCCGGTTGATCTCATCGATCAGAACGATATTGGAAAAAACAGGACCTTTCTTAAAGGAGAAAGTGGAATCCTTCATATTGAATACACTCGTTCCGATCACGTCCGAAGGCATAAGGTCAGGGGTGAACTGGATCCGTGAAAAATCGATCTCCAATGCTTTGGCCAACACCTTTGCGGCAAGCGTTTTTGCTACTCCGGGCGCACCTTCCAGAAGGATGTGACCGTTGGAGAAGATCCCTGCCATAAGCAGCTCCACCATTTCGTGTTGTCCGATCACGTATTTCCCCATTTCCCGGCGGACGTTGTTCACCTTTCCCGCTAACCAGACAAGGTCTTCATTCTTCCGTTCAAAACCATAGGATGTTGACGGAGAAGAAGTCGGTTCTTCGTTCGTTTCCGCGCGGGATGTATTTTCTTTCGGCATGTATTCCGAGTGATCACTCTCCAGGTTGTTCTCTTCTGTTGACATAAGCATTTATATTAAAATTCGATGATCTTGTTTCTGATCAGATAATTCTCCAGTTGTTTGCGCTGGTCTCCACCCAATTCACTATGTGGGACCCGGAGCGTTTTTCCGTCCCTGAAGTGGAAGGAAAAACCGTTGCTCAGCTTCTCGACCCGGATGAGATCGGTCAGTGCATAATTTCGGGCCTTACCCAGAAGTGGGTAATAAGAAAGTTCCTGAGCATTCAATTTGAAAAGCGGTTTTGACAGGCGCAAAAGTGACCATAACACGATAACCGATCCGACCGGCCACATCACTATCCCTACACCGTTGGATTTTACGAGCATGAACAATCCCCATAGGATCAGCGCTATGCCTAAAAGCAGCAAAGGGAAATTGATCCATAATGGACGGTAAAGAACGTTTTCCTTATCGTCCAGACGTGCAATGATCCGGTCAGTGATAACTCCAGCCTTCATGTAGAAGTTTCGTTTGAGCAACGCGGTTTCAGTAAGGAAACTTTCTGTACAGGAGTTCGATTCCGACAACTCTAATCGTTGAAGTAGGTCAGTGATCTCCTGTTCATCTATTCCACACCGTGAAGCCAGGTTGTGAATCTCGCGATGATCGGTGCGCTTGGAAAGGTCGATGTAAAAATGCTTCTGAATGGTATTATAGAAGTTCTTTTTATGAAGTTGCAATACACTATAAGGATTCTCCTTGTTGCGATAGATCGATGCAACAGTTGTTACGAAGATCTCAGACATATTTCTTTTTGGAGGGAGCACACCTACAATCGGGCGCATTCGTCGTGAGCGGAAGATCAGAAAAAGCAGAATACCAATAAGAGTGAGGAGAAGTGCTGTCCGAAGTGCCGGTGTCTGAAAGAGGAATTGAAGGTAACTGTCATCGCGTTTTCCTTCCTTTTTTTCGTCCTGACGCGCATCGAATATGTCTTCAGCTTCCTTATCCTTTAAGCGCGCGATCTCGAGATAATAGAGTTTTTTCCCTCGGTCGATCTCATTGAGCAGGGCGTGAGCATAACGGAAGCCATCTCTTCTGGTTAGTTGATAATTAAAAAAGCATTCAGGAGTACTATGGATAAGGATCCTGCCCTGTCCAAGGGGAAAGGAAATGAAGTTGGCATGACCGGAGATCGTTGAGATCTTCTTTGTGGCGGAGTTGTATGCATCAGGATGCCAGATCATTTTCCAGGGATAGGCAAGTGTGTCATTCTGCAGAAGGTAGATCATTTCGAATTCTTCTTTTCCGGACAGTACCTTGCATTTCTGGGTATAGTCGAACACGAACTGAAGGCCCGGATTGAAACTTTCAGAAAAATTATCGGTGACATTACCGGTGATCACTACCAGATCAGCACCTTTTTCAACCAAGGAGAACAGCGTGTCGATCTCTTCGTTGTACAACCCAAATTCATTACCAATGAAGAAGTAGGTTCCAATGCGGTCATGTGAAGCTAAAGAATCGAGTTGTGAACTTCGTTGTACACTGAAAGTGCTGTCTTTGACCACCCGTTCCTTCAACAGGTCATTGAAAATGAATAATCCATACGGATCCTTGCTGGACCAGCTGTAAGGCTTGCTCCAGTCGGAGGACATATATTTGACCTTACCCTTTGCCACCGGAACAGTTGAACCTTCTCCACCCATCAGCCAGATCAGCAGGCCTGTTATCACAGCAAGTGCCCCAATAATGCTATATCGGACTGTTCTTGTCATTTATCTTCGCTCAGACTTCGGTAATAGTTATGCAGCGCCGGCTGGATCTGCTCATAGGTATCTCGGTCAATCTCGTATTCTCCGTACCACACCAGATCATAGATCCTCACAGTTTCAATGAAAAGGTGGGCATTCGGCTTTCCCCCCACCTCCATGATATAGTGATGGTTGGTTTTTTCTTTTCGCCAATGGATCCAGTTCTTTCGAATGAGTTCCTTAAGGATAAAGGTAAAATATACCCGAACACACTCCCGGTAATTGGCATTCTTCAGCGCCTCTTCCAGTCTCTGTTCGAGCTCAGTTTTCGTGATAACTTCAGGATTCCAGTCCAGATCGATCTCTTGCTGAATGATCTTCTTATCGGAAGGGTTTCGGTTTTTAATGTACATGTAGATCAAGAAAACGACAAGTGCTGCGATGATCAGGATCAGCAGTGTTCTCCAGACATTTTCAGAAATGGTTGGTGGGTCAATATCGGGCAGATCAGGGGGATCAATGTCCGGCAGATCAGGTGGGTCAATATCCGGCAGGTCGATCGGTTCAGCATCCTTGGTGGCAGGGTCTTCCGGCAGGTCTCCGCCTTCGCCTCCCTTCATGTCTTCCCTGGTTTGGTCAATTCTGTCGGTAGAGATTCCGCTGCTTCCGGAAGCCGGCATGTTTTCCTGATCCACATTCTTCATGGAGGAAGGGCTGCTGCCATACCAGTCATTGGGGCCTTCATAGTTGCCGTCTCGCAGGTAGCGGTATCCCTTGGCCTTTTCCTCCCATTTTTTGTCCAGGGCATCCTGTTTCTGGGCGATAAGGATCACCGGAAACAAGACAAACAGAGCGATATGCAGGATGCGATTATTCAATGTCCCGGGCTGTTTCCTGCAAACGACTGCGCTTACCGAATTTTTTGAAAGACTCCTTCAGGCTTACCACATCCCTGATCTCTTTTTCGGAATAATAGATCATAGCCATCGTAATGGCCACAAAGGGAAGCGTGAACAACACAAACACGATATACACGATCTGACGGAGCACATTCGACCAGAACATATGATCGGCGTTGTAGATCATCGCGATGCGCTTGGTAAGATCGGCAAGCAGATCCAGCAAGTCCCTTACCATCGGTTTATCGTTAAATGGTTCGTGAATACTGAATACGAAAGCTATAGGTTGAGCGATGATCATCACGATGAGAATAGTGGTCAATATGACCATCAGTGAATTCCCGTAATTTGACCTGCTGAATGCGAACGACAAACCATAGCGTTTTCCAGCTGGTCTTTCATCCAATGCCATGACGGCGGGTTGAAGAAAGAAAAAAGGAACGATAAAAGTTAGCCAGATAAGGAGATACCATGGAATGCCGAAAACGACCAGATAGAGTATTGAACATCCTGCCCAAATGGTGAGAAATCGTTCCCTCATGTACTGAAGATACCCTCTGAATGATATAGGATTTCCCTCCTGGCGCACGGCATAGAAAGTTGAAGCAAACACCTGAGTGATCAAGAGTGACCACAAGCTGAAGATGATCATGTCTTGGGCGTTGTCAAAGGAATACCCGAATAGGATGCTCAGCTGAACCACCCAGTCGTAATAATGCTGGAAGCTCATATCATTGGCATGATTGACGCATTGAAATGCGATGATCAACAGGATAAATGGCAGTACAGTAATGGACATGATCTTCCAGATCTTCCAGATCGTTTGCTTGTAGACCTGAAAACTGTCAGAGAAGATCTCACCGATACTTCTTACACGGTGAAGACGGATGCGAATAGCTTCCCGGAAGGTGTGAGACCCTTCTTCATTTAGTAATTCAGGATACTTTCTTGCGACATAAGCGGGATAGATCACGTACAGGAAAAGGATCACCCCAAAGGAGAACAGAATTAGCATCCATTTGGACCAGTCGGGAAGGCGCTGGTAATTGTGTGTGACATAACTTTCCAGGAACCCGGCAGCAATGATGAAAGGTACCAGAGACATCATGATCTTGAGACCTCTTTTAGTCGATAGTTGAAGCGATTGCAAACGAGTATAGGATCCGGGGAAAAGCCATCCGTTCCCGGCTGTAATTCCGGCGCCACCGGCAAGCACGATCGCCGAGATCTCGAAGGCACCATGGATCCAGATCCCAAGAAAGCTGGTGATGAGCAGACCTTTCAAATGAAAGAAATACTGGAAAGCACCAAGCATAACGCCATTGGAAAACAAGAGCAGATGAGTGCCCACAGTAAAGAAGAAACCTGCGGCAAAGGTTAGAAAGGCCACCTTCAGGTTATTGGTGGTGATCATAATGAACATTGACGTTTGATCCGGGCTCTCGTAAACTGCTAATGGGTTCCCGGATTTAATGTTCCCGATGGTTATGTTCACGTAGTCATCCCCGAGCACGATCCTCGGAAAATCGGGGTTGAAGTGTGTAGTGATCACGCCGACCAGACAATACACCAGGAAGGCGATCAATGCCAGTAGCAAAGAGTTTCTGGAACGGTAGATCTCCAGTGGCAGGGAGGTTTTCCAAACCGTGATGAATTTACGGAGAGACTCACCGCGCTGCTTGTGGACGCCCATGTAGACCATCTGTGCGAGCTGGTTGAGGTACACCCTGACCGTGCGTCTTTTGTAGAAGGTCTGTGCATAGCTCAGGTCGTCGGTCAGATCCATGTACAGATCGCTGAGTTCCTCAGTTTCCCCTGATCCACCAGAATACAGTTTCTCGAAGCGTTGCCACTTTTCCTTATTCTGGTCAATGAATCGGGTTTCCTTCATGGATGTTGCAGAACGCTAAATATAGGAATTACATACTGTAAAAGTATAGAAGTATCTTTTTATTGATCATGTATTCCATGCAGATTCTATCTTCCTTCAATAGCACATATTGCTCCGTCTAAAATTTTTTTGGGCGCTCAATATCAAAGAATGTGAAAAGAATGGGCAACACTGAAATCTGATTGCAGTAGAGAAAATTTCTTTTGCTCTCAATTAACTGAATGATTCGTTCACGGGACAATTTGCTTTCCTGTTCGACTTACAGTAAAAGACCATGAAGATTCACAAGATCAAGCACCTTATTCATTTGATCAAACAGGAAGGAACAGGGACTCCGGGCGAATTGGCAAAGCGACTCGATCTTTCAGAAAGGATGCTGTACAATTATGTTCGATTGCTGAAGGAAGATCTCAACGCGCCGGTGGAGTACAATAAGTTTCGCAGAACGTATCACTTCAGTCAACAGGGACGCATATTATGGGAGTGGCAGCCACGCTCCTCGAAAGAATGACAAACAGATCGATCAATGAACATTAAACATTTCATCACCATCAACGAACTCATCAAACTACGAAACACTGGTGCTCCAGCAGATCTTGCTTTAACACTGGGTATTTCAGAGCGAATGGTATACAAGTATATCGAAGACTTGAAAATTGAGTTCAACGCTCCGGTAAAGTATAGCCGTTCAGACCGCACCTATTACTATGATGGCGAAGGGCATTTGCATTTGTTTTGGGAGAAGGACAGTTGAGAAATAGGAACGGAGATGAGAAAGACAGTGGCTGGTCTTTCGACTTTTCGTCATTCGCCAGGTATTATTCTCCTTAAGTTCTAAAATCCTTACATCTGAATGCTTTGAAATCCTAATGTCCAATCGAAAAAACCAAAACTGAAATGTGATTGCAGTAGCACACCATTAATTTGCTTAAAAACCATTAAACAGTCTTGCTGCTGCTTCAGTAAGGGCGGAAACCGAAAAGCCTGAGAGTAGGTTCTATAAAAACTTCTATTTATGGCAAAATGTCCTGTATGCGGCACGAGGGCTGCGTATTTTTTTGAAAGAGCAAATGATGGTACTGGAGTTTGTGGGCCTCCAAATAATTGTAAAGTAGAATACAATAAAATTCTATTAAGTAGAGGATCATCTAATAGTCCAGGCACGAATAATTCTCAAGTTGACAATGCTGAAATGGAAGCTCGAAAAGCAGAAGCACAAGCTGCCAAAGCACAAGCCAATTCGGAGGCTGAGGCAAGAAGGGCTGAAGCACAAGCCTCAAAGGCACAAGCCTCAGCAGCAAAAGAACAAGCTAAAACTCAAATGTTGACTGCACTTTTCGCATCTGCAGACGCAGAAGACAACCAAATGCGAGAAGCAATTGATTACGTGTCAAAAATGACATTTTCATCCGATTCTGAAGAATTAGCAAACCAACTAAATGAACTTGTATCGACAGGGGCCAGCTCCAACAAATTCAGGAATGGAAAAACTCTAAAAAAGGCTTGTTATGAAAAAATGGAATTTGGTATTATGAAATTAAGACAATCAGGCGCAAGCGATGAGGCAGACTTTTTTGAAAAGAAGAGAAAATCAATAAAACCAGGATGGTTCTAAAAAATTCAAAAAATTTATCATTACTTAATTAAAGTTTCTTTTAAAGGCACCTAAGCTAAATTTAGCTCAACGGGGCTACCTCATAAGAGATAGCCCTCTTTTTATTTTTTAATATTGAATTTGATTTTTGCAATATACTTTCAAAAGTAATATTTTCTCTTTTTAAAAATACGGCTGAAATTTACCAATGAAAACCTTTACAACGCTACTGAACTATCTGGGGGTTTTCATCGTTTCTTACAACTGCTTCTCAGCAACCCAAAATAACCAAAAACCAAAAATTTCAGACCACCACATCGACCGCCTCGTTGAAAAAGGACAATTTGAAAAAGCACTTAATTGCATTAAAATAGCTCTGCCAACTTGCAAAAAAAATAAGAAAAGAACTTACAGTTTATTGAGCAAGAAATCAAGAATCCATCTTTTTGATGACGAGATTGAACAATTCATAGAAACAGCTGACCGAGCATTCAAGGTATACAACAAGAAAAACTCGATCTACCAGAGTTTACTGTGTGCACAAAAATCAATGTATTTCCATTACTTCGCGCATGGCGACTCAACAGTTATTTATGCGGACAAGGCACTGAAATTACTGCATAAGAATTGGGCGTCACGAAATGAAATCCCTGTTCATTTTATTTATCAGGTATACGCCACTTCTCATATATACCGTCCACGAAAGGAGTTGAATTCTGTACAAAACATTACAGCCTACCTTAAAAATTTTGAAATCTACTTCGATTCAGCCCTGATCAACTTTAACTGCAAGCCAGCCTATCCTCAGGAAAAAGCGATGATCTATAAATCACATGCCAACAGGGTGTTTGATATAGTTGGGTATAATATAAAGAGAAGTAAGTTGGATTTCTTGAATTACGCTGTTCAACAGCACTATCTAAATAAACCAATCGATCTTTACAATAAAGCCCTGGCATGTCTTCCAGCGGAAGAATATAATTACCGGTACGGAATCATTGCATTGAAGGCCTTATTTTACTATTGCAGTAATCGTGAAAACCTTGGGGATAATATGCTCGAACCGGTAGTCGATCGACTCTACAAAGATCCGGTAAAAATGATGGCTTCCAGACTGAACAATTCACTTTACGCCGTTCAATATTTTACGCATTCGATCATCCACGGAAATCAATATGACCCGCGAATTAAAAAAGTCCAACACATCTATGAACAGATCCTTCCAATTTGGGAACAACGATTTTCGAAAGTAAGAAATAGAAAGCGGGATCAATATCAGAATTCACCCTATTCCGTTTTATCATTGATCGACTATTGGTTGTTTAAGCGTAATAAAAAATCAGTAGACAAGGAGTCAATTGTTTCGAGAGCTCTGCAGTCATATCTATACTACAGTAACCATCGGATTCGAACTCAGACTTCCGATACAAAAGGCAATAAAAGTAGTTCCCATGCGACACTGTTTTCTGTTCGTTCGGATAATTTATTCCGTTTGATAAGCATCCAAAAAAAACTCCATAACAATGAAGCCATCTTAATGAAATCACCGGGTAATCTGGGGAAGGAACTATTTGTACTTGTAACGAAGCAACATGTTTTTTTAGATACGGATATTAGACACCCCAGTAAATACAATGATTTGATCTCTTGCTCGGATTTTAAAAAATTCAAGCGTCTTGCATATCAAAATTTCAAATCCATGCCTTTTGCAGAAATTTTAAAGTCCGGCAAGATTAACAAACTATATACTGTGATCGAATTACATGAGAATTTCGATGCGATGATCACCGACACCCTCGGGGACAGTTTTGAAAAACTGTCTTACTTTAAACAAAAGATAAACCTTGTTAAGATTTATAATCCCATTGATTTTATCCATTCCTTTTCAACTAATTCCAGTATCATCGCCCGTTCACGTAATGGATTGCTACTGAACCAAAAATCGAACAATACACCCTATTCCTCGGACCTTATGAACCGTTTGCAATTCAGATATATCGATACGGTCGCAACGGAAAAACTATTTCAACAGGTTGGAACACTTCATATAACAGGACATAATCAGGCATACGACCCTTCGATTTCAACGTGGGAAACCAGTACGATGCATGAAACATTTGAGCAGTATCTATCTAAAAATAATACTCTTATATTTCGTGATCTTATCGTTTTAAACAGTTGTTTTGGTTCATTTAAGCGAATGGGATTTTACCCTGACAGGGATTTTCACCATAAGCTCATCTCAATAGGAACGAAAGCAGTGATAGCATCGCCCTATGAAACAGTTGATCAGAGTTCGGCATTCATATTTGAAAAATTTTATAAATATCTCGACAAAGGAGAAACCGCGGAAGATGCGTTGCATCATGCCAAAATAGATTATCTCAACAACCACAAAGGCAGTTTGGCGCATCCCATGTATTGGTCCACTTACGAACTTACAAGTAACGTGAAAGATCTGCGACTAGCTCCTCGCACGAATCGAATTTTTTGGGAATGGATCCCTGTACTGATCTTTTTAATCGGAGTGAGCGGATCACTGATTTGGGACCTAGTTAAAAAACGGTGAGATTCGAAACGTTCACAAATATGGGCTTTGTTCCAAGTTTTTAAAAACAATGGTTTGTATAAATCCGGAATCAAAATCCATAAAAAGACATTTTTTCTATTCTTACCTATCCTTCATCAAGTGTGTTCTCCAGTTTTCGACCACGACACCGTTACTGCGTGTTTGCACTTGATCCCCTGAAAACAGGACCCATCCATTTCCTTCTTGACTAAGTCGTAGCCAGTAATCTAAGTTTTTAAAATAGTGTTTGGTAACTGTCTTACCGGATTTGATCTCTACCGGAATCAATCGCTGTCCTTCATCGATAATGAGATCAACTTCATGACCCGTTTTATCACGCCAATAAAATAGATTCACGTTGAGCCCGCGATTGGTGCGCCACTTCACATATTCGGTAATCACCATGCCCTCAAATAAAGCTCCTTTTGCAGGATGTCCATCCAACTGACTTTCTTGGGAAATACCCAACAAATGACAAACGAGCGCAGGATCATAAAAATAGATCTTTGGTCGCTTTATAATGATCTTGTTAAAATTTCGGTGATGAGGACGCAGCAAATAAATCACAAAACTACTCTCCAAAATCCCCACCCAGGACTGGACCGTTTTTATATCTACTCCCAACTCCAATGACAAGGAACTATTGTTCAATTCCTGCCCATGACGTGCGGCAATCAAGCGGATAAACTGCTCAAAACGAATTAGATCAGAAATATTTTTAATTTGTCTCACATCCCTTTCAATGTAAGTTCGCAAGTAATTGGGACACCAATCGGAGGGCGGGATATGCTGATCATACACCGGAGGATAAAAGCCTTTGATCATCAAGGTGAGATCAGAAGCCGGCAGCTCACCGGAAGAGGCTAACTCTGAAAGACTGAACGGCAACAGATTGAGATACCCTACCCTTCCCGCAAGCGACTGTGAAATTGACTCCTGCAACAAGAAGTTGTTTGAACCAGAAAGAATGTAAAAGCCTTTTTTATCGGTATTATCCAGAAACTCCTGCATGTAGGAAAACAATTCAGGAACCCTCTGCACCTCATCAAATATGGCACCCTCAGGATATCCGGATAGAAACCCGCGAGGATCCTCCAGAGCAAACTGACGAGTATCCAAGTTCTCCAAGGAAACATAAGGCAATTGCCTGAAAGCCTGTTTTACCAACGTAGTTTTACCACATTGTCGTGCACCTGTAACTGCCACACATTTAAATTTGGAAGCCAGATCCAGTAATTTCGACTGTGCTAATCGCGTAATCATAATTCAAAAATATGGACAAATATGGAATCAGATTCCAAAAAAGGACACTTTTTTCAACTATTTTAGAAGATCATTTCGAAACTCCTTTCATTTCTTGAAGCACAAAAGGCTTTAAATCCATGTCGTTGGTGTTTTTTAATCGTTCAAGCAGGCGCTTTGCTTCCGTTAAATCCCCCTGACCTTTTGCGATCTGTGAGAGAAAATAAACCGAACGATCGGCAAATACACTTTCCATGTCTGCATTCTTCTGAAAAAGTTTTCGTGCTCTGGATGTACGTTTTAAATTCATATGGACAATTCCCCCAAAATAGATCACTGTATCGTTCTCTGGTGCCACTTTGTGAAGTTTTTGCCATTCGGCCAATGCTTTCTGCGAAGATTCTTTGTCAATTGCGAACATCAAAGGCGCCCACTCGATGATCGTTCCTTTCCCCATCAAAATTGGAATACCGGGCTCTTTGAACAGGTCTGATTCGGTCACATCAAAAGAATTTTTCAATTGATTGACTTTCATTTGTTGAGAAAGGAAAAATAACGCTCCTACACCCAAAAGCACAATAAATACAGCTGCTACACGGTAAAAGACCTGGATACGGGTATTTTTTTCGTTTATGCCTAGAATATGTTTTTTTGTTTCATTCAAGTAGCTTTTGATCAGCGCTATATCACCGTTGAATTGATCATATAGGCTTAAAAAACCTTGTTCTTCTTCTGAAAGATCGGTACGCAAGCGCATCTTTGAAATGATGAATTTCAATTCTTGGGGCCTATCTAAAAGATCGATCAGCTCTTTTAATGACATAGCAGGAAAAATAGAGTGAATAACTGCTGCCAGCGTACTGCCAACATTTTTCTAGTCAAACTTAATCTGTTGCGCACCGTTTTTTCAGCAATTTTCAATTCATCAGCAATGTCATTGTTTCGATAACCGCTGAGGTGCAATTGCAGTAATTTTCTTTCCTTTTGATCCAACAATGACATGCACTTTTCAAGTTTTGTGGCCAATTCTTTTTCTAACTCACCAGATTCCCAAAGGGTTTGTTCTTCTGTATATCTTTCCAATATCAGATGGCGATTCGAAGAGGAACGAAGATGATCCAGTGCTTTATTCCGAATAATAACGAGCAGAAATGCCCTGGGGTCGAGCACTTTTGCCCAGCGTTCCTTCCGTACTTCCAAAGGAGCAGCAATGAGTTCTGCAAATACTTGAGAAACGATATCGCGTGCAACTTCCCTATCAATTGAATAACTGATCGTACGAAAGACTAAAGGCTGGAAAAGTTCTTCATACAACTCACCAAGCGATTCGTTATTCCCGTTAATGAATTCACTCCATTTTCCTTGCAGCACGGCTCAATTTTAGGTAGTTTTAAAGATACGAGTTTGTTTTCACCCCGAAAACTGTAGCAAGTTTATCAATTGGTCCTGAAATAACTGTTCAAAGAAACAAGGACATTATCCCTAAAATTAATAAAAGAGATAAAAGCATGGTGAGTTGTAACCTAAAAACTCTCAATTTCCTTTGTGTGAGATTTCAAAATTCCCGATCTTCACCAGGAAGCCTCCGGGGCGCTTGGATGTTGCCTTAGCCGTTCTGAAATCAACTTCTTTATTGATGAGGTCGCCCAACCGATTGGTTACCGGCTTGATCGGGTTCTTCATGTCGTCGAAGCCCTGATGGGCGTTATCTGTTGTGCTTCTCGCTTCAGCAGTTTGCACGACGGCCAGATTTCTTTCCTGAATATCCATTTCATCCGCACTCACAACCGCAAGTTCGACCGCAGAACGTCTATTCAGTTGTTCCACCTCCAGCCTGATCTTCTTACTACTGTTTACCGCGTCGTTACGAATACTTTCTGTCGTCGAATTGTCAGGGCTTGATACAGGAAACGTCTTCTCTGTATCGCTTTCCTTGGCAACAGGCATGTTGTCCTTCTGAGCAGGAATATAGTCGTCAGTCGTCTTTCCCTTTTTCCCCTTTACGATGGTATCATTAGAGCGAGCGACGTCTGTACCGTTGCTAAGCACTTGATTGTTAGGAGAATTAATGAGGAAAAAGAAAGCCGTTATACTTGCAGCTGCCGCGAGCGAGATATATGGCCAAAGTACGATCTTTCTATCACGCTTTAAGTCGTTCTTGTCAGTGTAAACGATGGAAAGATCAGGTTTAAGGTGTGTTGCTCTGTACTGAGCATGAGCTTTTACGAGACGCTGGTTATCACCAATAAATGCATGAAGATCCTGTACTCTTTTATCGCTGAGAAGACCTTCCGTTTCAGCGATCATGAAATGCTCAATGTTGTCCGCCGTGATAGTTTCAGTTAAGAGATCAATGTGCTTCAGCCCTTCTTTGAAGGAACGGTCAAGGGCTATTGTCGCATCTTCAAGGGAAGGAAGAGAATCATCATCGAGCTTCAGCTCCGGATGTTCCCCGAGAAAAGCCATCAGCAAAGCTGTATCCTCCTCACTGAGATTACCCTCCAGTAAGTCAAGATAATAAGCTTCGTAATTGAATTTGCTGATTTTGTCCATTTTTCCCTTGCTCTTGTATTCCTCCTTCTTTGTTCCTTTCTCCTTGTTCCTTGTTCCTTGCTCTTTGCTCTTTGCTCCTTGTTCTTTGCTCCTTGTTCCTTTCTCCTTTCTCCTTGTTCCTTGTTCCTTGTTCCTCGCTCCTCTTACACCACTAAATCCACCCGCTTAATGTATTCCTTCAATGTCTGTCTTGCTCTGAAAATGTAAACCTTCACCTGCGATTCGTTCAGACCGGTCACTTCGGCGATCTCATGGTAATTATATCCCTCATAATCTCTCAATAACACGACCGTTTTCTGAATTTCCGGTAAGCGATCCAGCGCTTCGTTCAGTACTTCCCGGAGATCAAAACTGATCGAAAATTCTGAGTTGGACCCGCTGGTTTTTTCAATGTCCCCGTTCCTTCCGTCTTTTTTGATCCAGTCAACAATGGCGTGGTATGCCGTTGTGAACAGATAAGACTTTACTTTATCACATGAGACCTCCTCGTGCTTGATCCAAACCTTGGTAAACGTTTCCTGCACAATATCCTTGGCAGACATCTCATTTTTGAGATGCTTGAGCGCGAATCGGTATATGTTATCCGAAAATTGATCAACAGCAGTATTGTATTCTCTGGCCGTCATCCGTCATTTGGTTCAGACGTTAGACCAACAAGATACCGAAAAGTTACAGGGCAATGAAAAAAAATCTATTTTAGGAGTTATAAACCAAATCTGTCCATTATGATCCCTGTTCTTATCATTGTCCTGATCCCTGTTATTCTTATTCTCTGGTACATCTCGGCTAATAATAAACTTGTCGCCCTAAAGAACAACCGAGAGAATGCTTTTGCGGATATTGATGTCCAATTGAAGCAGCGCTATGATCTGATCCCTCAGTTGCTTGGTTCGGTGAAGGGATATATGGAACATGAAAAAGAGGTGCTCATGAGGGTTACCGAAGCAAGAAATAAAGCCATGAGTGCTTCGACAATCAATGATAAAGTGGTTGCAAACAATGAGCTTGGTGCGGCATTGGGGGCCTTTAACATTCAGGTCGAAGCATATCCGGATCTGAAGGCAAATGAGAATTTTATGCACCTTCAGCATGAGATCGCAGACATTGAGAACAAGCTTGCTGCTGTGAGAAGGTACTTCAACAATGCAACTAAGGAATTGAACAATGCCATTGAACAGATCCCAACGAACATAGTCGCCAACATGAAAAAAATGACTGTTCAGCCGATGTTCGAGATCGGTGCAGAGAACAGAGTGGTGATGGAGAAAGCTCCGGAGATCAAGTTCTGATCCTATGGAATTCATTGGATTACATTCTCAGATAGCGCGGAACAATCGTCGATCAGTGTTGCTTTTGCTTGGATTTCCTGCGCTTATCCTCATCGGGATAGCGATCGTCATGTACTTCGCATTTGATGGCGACATGGAATTAGTTATCCCTGCATTGATCCGGGTGGTCCCCATTGTTTTTATCGCAGTTGGCATTTGGTTTTTGATCGCTTTTCTCATGCACAGTTCGATCATTAGAGCTACGACTGGTGCTCGAACGCTCGAACGAAGGGAAAATCCGAGGGTATACAATCTCACTGAAAACCTGTGTATGTCTGTTGGTATGCAGATGCCGAAATTGTATGTGATCGACTCTCCGGTCCTGAACGCCTATGCTTCAGGGATCGACAAGAACAGTTATGCTGTCACACTCACCACGGGAATCATTGATACCCTGAACGATGAGGAACTGGAAGGGGTCATTGCTCACGAATTGACGCATATACGAAACCGTGACGTGCGTCTGCTGATCATCTCCATCATTTTTGTTGGGATCTTTGCATTTATCGTGGAGATCCTGTTCCGAAGTGTGCTGCATGGAGGAAGGGGTAGAAGAGATAAATCAGACGGCCGGGTGTTGATCATAGCGCTGATCATAGCGATCGTGGTCTATTTCTTCTCCATTCTTTTCCGCTTTGCCTTATCCAGAAGCAGGGAATATATGGCGGATGCCGGTGCAGTCGAACTCACAAAGAACGGACCGGCACTGGCTTCAGCCTTGCGCAAGATCTCCGGAAACTCGGATCTGGAGGCTTCCAGCGATGACATTAAAGAACTGTACATTGACAACAGTATTAAGAAACAAGGCTTCTTTTCGTTTATCAGCGGGCTGTTTGCCACCCATCCTCCTATCGAAAAACGGATCGAGATCCTGGAACACGGACTTTAGTTACTGCAGAGAAAGGATGATCCTTTTGAGTTCAAATTCCTCCTCATTTTCCGGTTGGAAACTGTTGGCCATTCGCTGTAGTGAAGAAACCGTTTGGGTGCCTGTGAACGCAGAATCACGAAGATGAAGGCCCAGGCCGATGACCAGGTTCAGCAGTTCATTCTGTTTTAATGGCGATTGATTCGATAAGGAATACCGTCGTTCGATACTGCTTTTTTCTTCGAAGGGTTTGTATCGTAGTTTAACGAAAGCCAATTCATTCGGATCGGGCGTATCCATTTGCGACTGAAAGTGAGATTCGACCGCATCTGCTGTTCCCCGTTCGATCTCATAGACGGCTGTGACGGAGTGTCCGTAGCCGATCTCCCCACCATCTTTGGTGTCGTCGACAAAATCTTTGGGTTTGAGCAAGCGGTTTTCATAACCAATAAGACGATAGCTTTTCACCAGTGAAGGATTGAACTCTACATTGAGTTTTACATCGCGGGCAATATTCAGCAGGTTGCCGGCGTCCTCCACAAGGACTTTATTCATGTCATACAAATCACGTATGTAGAAGTGGTTTCCGTCACCTTTATCCGCCAGTGTTTCAAGCGTTGAATAGTGATAATTTCCCATTCCAAATCCAAGAGCAGTGAGATAGATCCCTTTACCACGCTTCTCTTCGATGTACTTTTCTAAATCCCCCGGAGAATTGATGCCCACATTGAAATCACCGTCGGTACACAAAATGATGCGGTTGTTCAGAGCAGGATCAAAGTTTCTTTCAGCTAATGTGTAGGCTTCCATGATCCCGCCTATGCCGTTGGTAGACCCACCCGAAACCAGTCTTTCCAATGCTTCAAGGATTTCATTCTGTTCATTGCATTTGGTTGGTTCCAGCACCACAGCGCTGTATCCTGCGTAGGTCACAATTGCCACACGGTCCCGTTCATCCAGTGTTTTAACAAAGCGCTTCAATCCTGCAATCAGAAGTTCGAGTCGGTCGGGACTGTTCATCGAGCCGGATACATCGATCAGAAAGACAAGGTTATGGATCTTACGTTTTTCATTTCTTGGCATCGGCTTCGCGTGCAGATGGATGGTGACCAGCTCGTGATCAGGGTTCCAGGAACATGCATTTCGTTCTATTGCGACGCTCATCAATTCATTCTCCTGCATGCTTACATTCCCTGTCTGAAAAGAATTGATCATTTCCTCAAGTTTAACGGCATCTCGGGTGATATAACCTCCTTGTGCGATCTGTCGTTTAATGAAGGTCCATGAAGCACGATCAACATCCAGTCCGAAGGTGGAATGTGGGTGATCCTTTGGGGAAAGGAAGTCATTCTCATACACCGGGAGAAAGTTGTCATAACTCATTATCCTTGTCAACCCGAAAGGCTCCGGGTCTGGTTCAATATAGCTCAAGTTTCTTCTCCGCTTTCGTCCATTTCTATCGGAGTCCAGCCTATTGTAGGTAGTTGATTGTACAGAGATCACACCTCCTGTAAGGTCGCCATAATTTGCAGGGATACCGCCGGTATATACGGATACGTCAGAGATAAAGGACCGGGGTATTGAATTCGGGTTAGAGATCCGTATGCCATCAAGATAATAGGCAGTTGAGTTAGATCGCGAGCCTCTGATATGTACATCATCAAACGATTCAGTTGAATTAACTCCTCCCACTGTTGAGGCAATGCCATTCACCGAACGAACCGGTAAACGCGTTAGGTCTTCCCGTGATATGGTAGAGCCCGAACTATTGTCCCGGTTGATCAACGGTATTGAGTAGGCAGTGATCACAACGCATTGGATCTCCTGCACACTCAGTGAAGATAATGTGCCCGGATAATTGAAAGGGTTAGGCTGAAGATTGGAGGAGCCCTTTTCAGAAAACTGAATACTGTTACCCGTTTCACCCTGATAGAGCCAGGAATTCTTTGTATCGATGAACAATTCCAATTGTGCGAGTTGGTTTTCCTGAATGAAAACGGTTCCTCGGATGGTATCCTTTTGATGTCCCGGATACATTAGAAAACGAACTTCTCCCACAGGTAAACGACGCTGAAGCAGCATACCTGTTGCGTCTGTTGTGGCATTGAAGGTTACTGAATCTTTGGAAAAGGCAAGAGCAACTCGGGGAAGAGTCTGTCTGGTCTCAGCATCTGCACATTTGATCAGTACGGAACCGGTTTGCCCAATGCATGAAGATGCGTAAAGAAGAAAAGGGAAAAGCAACGTTTTCATAAGTCAGTGTTTGACCTATGGATGTGTTTCTTGGTGAAATTCCATATTTGGAAAATGAATTCTGAATAGGGCAGTATACTGATCTGTTGATGCTCAAACCGAGTGAACACGTAACCACCTAAATTAAAGCTCAAGGGAGCGCTCTTTTACGAAGCGTGCGGATTGAAGTTCTGCCTTGGTGAAAATGACGGACGCCAATTCTTTCGAATCAGAAGGACTAAATCTAAGAATTTGAGAGGTTTCGAAAAGTTAAGGTGAACTAGTGGTCTGGAATGTAAAATTTCGAATTGAAATTTATTTAAAGTAATTTAGCTACGGAAATTCTATTAATGGATTCTTTTAAAATAGGCATTTATTGTGTTGATGACGACCCAATGATTACTGAGATTTTGCTTTTTCAGTTATCAAAGGCTTTGGGAAATGAATTTTCGATTGAAATCGAGAACAACCCTGAAAATGTGTTGAATCTGATGCGTTCAAACCTTGAGTATGGAATTGAACCATTTGTATGTATAGTTGATTTCCAGATGCCTGTCATTCGTGGTGATGAGTTGTGCAGGATGCTGAAAAAAGAATTTCCTAAGATAAAAATCATCATGTTATCAGGGAATTCCAATGCTCTTTTAGTCTCTGATCTTGAGGAAGACGGTCTGCTTGAAGTGTATATGGAAAAGCCTTGGATCCAGGAAGATTTATTAAGAAATGTAAATAGTTGTTTGCCGCTAAACTTAAAATTCAAGTAGCATGAGAATTTATTTTATGCTGTGCGTTTCGTGTATTACTTTCCTTGTAAACGCCCAGCCTACGATTGAGGTAAATGGATTTGGTCATCTCGAATATGAGTTTTACCATATGCCTGATACCGATGAAAATAAAAGTGAGTTTAACCTGGGCGAACATGATCTTTTTGTGAACGGAAGGCTCAATAAAAAAATATCTTTTCTCTCAGAACTTGTAGTAAGAGAGGATAAAAAGACCTCTTCCGGTTTTGGAGTAAGTCTCGAACGTGCGCTGATCCGATACAATTACAAAGGGAATCACTCCATTCATATCGGAAAGATGCATACGGCCATTAATTATTGGAATGACGTCTATCATCATGGCAGGATCTTTTTTCCTACGATCGACCGGCCCTTGAACTTTGATTTTTTTATGCCAATACATACGCTTGGGGTCAAAGCAGCCGGTTACAATCTTGGCGATATTGGTTTTGGGTATGATCTGCAGATTGCAAATAGTATGGCGTCCACTGATTTTGAATCAGAGGGTATCAATTTTTCCTACATGGCTTCTGCACGTATTGAACCGGTAGATGGTACCCGTTTTATGATTGGATATTACAGAGATTTTCTACATCATAATACTCACGGTCCTCAGGCACATTCCGGAACTTACCATAATGATGATTATCATGGGTCGATAGCGATCAATAAGTTTTGTCTTTCGATAGCTCGTTTCGAAAGGAAACTCGAATTATTGAATGAATTTGGGTATACTCAAACAGCGACGGATAGCCTCGGTCGATCCGGCAACATAACAAACTATACCTACATAGGATACCAGATAAATCAAAAATATGTGCCATTTGTGATGATGGATTTTATACGTGTCGGGGCGAAAGAATTACATGTGACTCGGTTAAATGGCATCAAATTCTCTCTTGGAATGCGTTTAGAGTTCGATCCTAGGTGTAATCTTAAGATTCAATTGGAACATTATGGGGGGATTAATAGTATTTCGGATGTTCCGGGGATGCAAAGAAAGTATGAAATTAAGTTTCAGTTGGCATATGCGATTTAATTTGTTAATGTGTTTCATCTTTCTTTTCTCTGTAGCCTTCGGACAAGCAGAATGGGATCGAGTTCAAATAGTGGGAAACAACACCGGAGTATCGTCTTTTTCCAAAAAGCAGATAACATTAATTTTCAAAGGCAAAAAATCCAGATGGGATAACGATGAAAATATAACAGTTGTCCTCCCATCATCGAAACATAAAGGTTGTGAGGTAATGGCTAAAACAATATTCTCGGCGGATATGAAATTCGTTAAGCGATATTGGTTGAGTATCGTTTTCCAGGGAAGAGCAGACGCACCTGTTTATCTCGACAGCAATGATGAAATACTGGATTATATCGAAAAGCATTCCGGCGCTGTTGGAATTTTGATCGACAGCAATAAAAAGTCCAAATTCAGCATTGCGGTCGAATAATCTATAGAAGAACATGGTGCTGCGATCTACAGCTTTTCGTATTTGGGTGCTCTTTACGTTGATTGGACTTGCTGTTTCGATTCCGTTAGCCTATTATTTCAAAAACTTCCAGGCAACTATTCTAAAAGAACATACGCAGTCTGAATTCAGGTTAAATGCACGAATTACAGCCAGGGCGGTTGAAACGGCGCTTGACCTTGATGATTTTGGTGTGCTAACCTCATTATTAAAAGAAATAGAAAAGGACTCAATCTATTCTTTTATTGCCCTCATCGAAAAGGATAAATTCGGAAATAAATCTGTTTTTGCATGCTCTCCTGAAAGATTCAAAGATCAGGTACTGGAACAAAATAATGATAAATACTACCTGTTTGCTTCCAATATCCGCACGGAAGTATTATCAGGTCAGATAGTGATAGGGACACCGATTGCGCATGATATGGCAGTCAGAGAGCAGATAAACACGCCAATTGTTTACCTAACCGTTTTGGCTGTGTTGGGTTCAATTATTTTATTTGGGCTTTCTATTTATTATTTGTCAAAACCTATTTTTAGTGCTGTATTAGTGGCCAAACAACTTGGAGAAAGAAACTACAGCGTACCTATAGAATTCAAGGCCGGGACCAGTGAGATGACATTACTTAACAATGCGCTCTTTAATTTGAAGACTGACCTTTCCAAATTGGAACTTGAAAACAATGACCTTACAACTAATTTGCAACATCGAATTGATAGTATTACCTTAAAAATTGAGGCCAAAACCCTGCTAAGCAAGCTTTTGCTTGATGTTTCGAGAGAAATTATCGAAAATCCATCGAAAGATGTAGGGATGGTCATATGCAGGACGCTCGAAATGGTGTGTGGTGTTCTCGACATGACGGAAGTATTGCTGATCAGTTCAAATAGCGGAAAAATCAAGTCGTACAGTTCTCTGTCAAATTCAAAAATTCATTTCGATGCAATCGAACCTTATTTAGAGGAATTCTCATTGTTTCTGTATGAAAAGCCCAATCTGATCACCTTACACCGGGAGGATAATTCAGCTATCAGGTTCTTAGAAGTTCTTTTTATTGAGTACCCCGAATTGAAAACGACAACAATCTTTAGCTCAAAAGAAGAATTCAACACAGAGACAATTGTTCTGCTTTCAAAAGGTTCATTTAATGAGTTTGATTCAGAAGAAATAGCGGCCACTTTAAACATCTATTTCTCATTGATCTCGAATTATAGAAAAGGCGTTGAGGCGCAGGAGGAAATGTCCAATCTCAACCGAAACCTGGAACTGAAAGTTTTGGAGAAAACACGTGTTAACCTTGAGATTTCCAATACGCTTGTGGCACAGGAAAAACTTTCAGCAGTTGGTGAACTTGCTGCCGGCCTGGCTCACGATCTTAATACACCATTGGCCTCAATAAATGCATCTGTACAAAGCTTACCTGAATTGATCACACAGTTTCTTTCGGTGCTGAAAGAGTTGAATGAAGAAGACAGAGCACTTGTTTTTGATAATGGTTTTTTTGAGTCTGGTGTAAAAGTGCTTCAGAGTACGACGGTTAAGCGGAAAATAACAAAGGAGCTCATCGACTATTTCAATGCACATGAACAGGAAAAATATTCCGAGCTGGCTACTTTTTTTGCAGATTGCGGAATTTCAGTTCAGAATGAGAAATTGATTACACGAATACTGGAATGTGACCAGCCCAAAAGCGTTTTGTTGGCACTGCAGAACCACCTCGTCTTATTAGCGTTTATTCAAAACATTACTCTTTCATCGGAACGGGCTTCTCAGGTAGTAATGAATCTGAGCAGATTTATGAGAGAGGACCTGACACAGAAAAGGGAAATTATTTTCCCACAGCAAAGTATATCTATCGTTGTGGCATTGTCACGTTATAGATTGAAGGGTTTAATCAGATTGGAATTGCTGGTTCCGGAAGATCTAAGGATCAGAGGCGTAGAGATGAAGCTTTTTCAAGTGTGGATGAATCTTATCAAAAATGCAATTGATGCGCTTGAATCTGCGCCGGATGTAATCGAAAAGACGATTCTTATTCGTGGTTGGGAGGAGCACGATCAGGTTATTATTACCTTTGAAAATAATGGCCCAAAGATTCCAGAAGACCTACAGCACAAGATCTTTAAAAAGTTCTTTACGACGAAGCAAGCTGAAAACGGTACAGGGTTAGGCTTGAATATAATATCGAACATAATGCAGGAGCATTATGGTAGTATTTCGTTGAGCTCAAGCGATGAAAAGACCATCTTTACACTGCACTTTCCGAAGGCAGAAGAACCGATTGATCCTGCTTAAATTCTTGAAATTTGCCCGATCTTTAAGGGATTTTAGCCGAGGGAACAACCTCATACAACGTGCAGATGATCTCCTTGTTGAGTTCTTTCATGAACGGATCTGAAAGATTCACCTCTTAATGCCTCAAAGTTGCAGAATCACTTATTCGATGGTCATGAATGGGAGGGTACTTTAACTCAGGAGTCGACTTATTTCTTTTCGCGCAGCAACAGATTGATCTCCTTTAAGTTTAAAATTTTAAATCTCACCTATATTCTGGAAGAACTGAATGAAATCATCATTGAGGAAGAAGGATTTAAACTTGAGGGGTGATTTTGTAAAGTGATAGAATTTAACCACCTTATTCCGGGTGGTTTTTTATTTCAACTAATAAAGAATTTTAAAGATTAAATGGTTTTGGTTCTCTTCAAAACAGCAGGATTCTAATCCCCGAAACTCAGTAAAACAGATGGATGCTTGGGTAGACTGGTTCTTGGTGCAGGGGAATGCGCTGCCTGAGTGATTTTCACGCCGGTCGATTGACCGCCAGAATGCACAGAATATAAAGAGCGGTGCCGGGCATAAGTAAAATCGACGGAGAAACTATCCTTATAATTGCAAGCGCAGTGCGCCCTGAGCACAAACGGTTAGCTAAAGAGCGGTTATCAGTCATTCAATTTTTCTAAAAAGCTTGGAAGAAATTCATTCAGTTTAGAAAACCCGAACCATTTCTTCCCTAAATCCTTCAGGGAAGCACCGATATGGTATACCTCCTTTCTGTCAAGAATCAGAAATCGGTCGTGGGACGTTTTAAGCGTTTTAATATCAATTCTTGGATATTGCTCGTTGTATTTTGCCAGATCTAATTGCAATTGAGCAGTTAATTTTTGAGTGTAAATAGTGGCGTTACACTTAGGATTCCGTTTGCTCAACATCAACAAGGTTGATTCGTCGATGTAATTATCAATTAGAATGATGGACTTCTTAGCACTTTTAATGAGGTCATTCGCGAAAACATAAGCATCGAATAATTGCCCTTCGAAGAAGATGCCTTGGGTCGGGAGTTCATTGGTTTTGATTTGTAAAGAGATTTTACTTACCTCTTTTGAAAGATTATCTAGATTGTTTTCTATTCGATCCACACGTTGGTTGATCACATAACCTTTGAGTAAGTATTCACGCAAAACTGTTGTTGCCCATATTCGGAATTGCGTTCCCTGTTTGGATTTTACACGATAACCAACAGAGATAATTACATCAAGGTTATAAAATTCGACTTTACGGGAAACTTTCCGTTGACCTTCAACCCGAACCATCAAGGAATCCTTGACAGTTGAAAACTTCTCTAATTCACCTTCATTAAAACAATTGTTAATATGCAGGCTAATGTTCTGCTTTGTCTGTCCAAAAAGAATTGACATTTGAGCTTGATTCAACCAGACAGTCTCATTTTCAAGGCGAACTTCTATGTGTTCAGCTGCCTCATTTGGTCGGTAGATTATGATTTCATTCTTCATAGTTTACCTTAAGTTAGTCAAAATTATCATTTGAAACAGACGTTCATCGAAAACAATCCGAAAAACAGCAAAGGATTTTTAGCTTCTCTGGAAGGACTTTTCTCAACACATTCCTCAATCGATAAACGTATCGCAATTTTAGAATGAGGACTTTAACAATTAAATTTGTTTTTTATCAATTCTCGCGAATCGCCTTAATCCCAGGAAGTTCAATACCCTCTAGATATTCTAACATTGCTCCTCCACCGGTAGAAACATAAGAAACCTTATCCGCCAAATTGAATTTATTGATTGCCGCAACTGAATCTCCACCCCCGATTAGTGAGAAGGCACCTTTTGCGGTTGCCTCAACGATCGCATTCGCCACATCAACAGTTCCTTGCTGGAAATTCTCCATTTCGAAGACACCCATTGGGCCATTCCACAGGATCAGTTTTGAATTGGCAATGATCTCACGACACGCTTTTGAGGTCTCTGAACCGGTATCAAGACCCATCCATCCTGCAGGGATCTCACCGATCTTCACTTCCTGACGGTTCGCATCATTGTCAAACTTATCTGCAATGATCGTGTCAGTAGGTATGTATAAGTTCACTCCTTTGGTCTTTGCGTCAGCCAGGATCTTGCGCGCTGTTTCAAGGTAATCGTCCTCCACAAGCGAATTTCCAACTTGTCCGCCCATCGCTTTCACGAAAGTATAGGCCATTCCACCGCCAACGATCAGGTTATCTACCTTTCCAAGCAAACGTTCAATGATCGTGATCTTGGAAGAGACCTTCGCGCCACCAACGATAGCAGTCAGGGGTTTTTCATCTGAGTTCAACACTTTATCTACTGCCGTGATCTCCCCTTCGATCAGGTAACCGAACATTTTATCATTCGGGAAGAACTTCGCAACAACCGTTGTGCTTGCGTGTGCGCGGTGAGCCGTACCGAAGGCATCATTCACATACACATCTCCGTGCTTTGCCAGTGCTTCAGCAAAGCTTTCCGTTCCGGCCGTTTCCTGCTTGTAAAAACGTACATTCTCCAACATGAGTACTTCACCCGGTTGAAGACCGGAGCTCAATGCATACGCTTCCTCACCGATGCAATCTGATGCAAATTTCACGTCCACACCCAACACTTTTGAAGTATGGGCAACGATATGTCTCAATGAATATTTATCCTCAGGACCTTCTTTCGGACGTCCCAAATGCGACATCAATACCACACTCCCTCCGTTCTTCAAAATGTGAAGGATCGTCGGGGCAGCTGCACGAATACGTGTATCGTCTGTAACTGCCATTGTTTCCTTGTCAAGCGGGACATTGAAATCAACTCTGATCAACGCTCGTTTTCCATTGAAATCATAGGTATGGATATCTGCCATGGTTCTTCGTTTTTGGTGAGGCAAAGATATAGCAGATGTCTTAAAGAGAGCGGTTAGGTTCCGAGAAATTCAAAAAAAAGGGGCCCCGAAAGGCCCCTTGGGAATAGAGAGAAATCAAGTTTATTCCTTGATGATCTGAAGTGTTTGAACACCAAGTTCGGTTTCAACTGAAAGAATATATGTACCGGCATTGATACCGTTAAGCAGGATTTTTCCACCTTCTACCTTTCCTGTTGTTGCAATACGCCCAAGCATGTCAGTCACAGCATATGCTGAGCCTTCTGCATTGGTGATGAACAACTCGTTCACCGCAGGATTTGGATAAGCCGAGATGAGATTCTTGTCAGCTTCATCTATTCCCGCGAAGGAAGGAAGAAGAACTTTATCCAGCACATGCACAACCCCGTTATCGGCAAGAAGATCTGCAGCCGTAACGTTCGCATCATTAACGATCACACCATTATCCAGTGTAATGAAAATGTTTGTTCCATTCACAGTTGCTACAGGACCTTCAACCAGGTCTGTTGAAAGAGCGGTTCCTGAAACGACGTGGTAAGTAAGTACCTCAGCAAGATTTGGTAATGCGAGGATACCATTAAGGTCAGTTCCCAATGCTGTTGCCAGATTATCAAATGCGGTGTTTGTCGGTGCAAATACGGTGAATTCAGCAAATGGGTCAGTTAACACGTTCAACAATCTTGCTTGGATCAAAGCTGAAACAAGTGTAGTGTGAGCAGGAGAAGAGATAGCTACGTCGACAACTGTCGTTTTCGCTAAAAGAACTTCATCCAGCACATGTACTACGCCATTATCAGCCTGAACGTCCGGCAGAGTTACAAGCGCCTGATTGATAAAAGCTCCGGTACCCGTGAGTGTTACTTTTAATGTATTTGTACTATTCAAAGGTGTTACAAGCTGCCCATTAGATAGAGAACCAGACAACACTTCACTGCCCAGTACATGGTGAAGAAGAATGTCAGCAAGATCAGTTGAAGCAAGTAATTCTGCCGCTGTAATCCCGAGGTTGGTAAGGAGAATTTCGAATGCACCATCCTTAGGAGCAAAAACAGTTAAAGAGGCAAAAGGATCCGTCAGTGCCGGGAATAATTTAGCCTCTTTGATAGCTGCGACCAATGTATTATGAATACCGGAGTTCAACGCAATGTCAGCAACGGTAGTGTCAGGAAGAACTACGGCATCGAGTACGTGAACAGCACCGTTATCTGCAAGAATGTCTGCAGTCATAACCTGTGCCTGATTAATGAAAACATTCGTTCCGTCAATAGTAACTTTCAATGTGTTATTGGTATTCAAAGGGTTTGCGAGCTGACCATTGGAAAGATCCGTTGAAAGCACCTGAGCGCCCAGAACATGGTAAAGTAAGATATCAGTAAGATCAGGTGAAGCAAGGAGTTCGGCGGCAGTAAGCCCGAGTTCTCCCAGCGCAGTGGTAAATGCTGCGTCGGTAGGGGCAAATACCGTCAGTGTAGCGAATGGGTCTGTCAAAGCAGGAAGCAGTCGAGCTTCGATTACGGCAGCTTCAAGCACAGTGTGATCAGTAGAATTGATTGCAATGTCAGCAACAGTTGTATTTGGGAGTACCACTGCATCGAGTACATGTACAGCACCATTGTCTGCAAGCAAGTCAGCAAATGTTACTTGTGCCTGATTCACGAATACGTTAGCCCCGTCAATCGTAACCTTCAACGAGTTCACATTGTTCAACGGAGTTGCGATCTGTCCATTAGATAGGTTGGATGAAAGCACCTCAGCGCCAAGTACATGGTAAAGTAAGATATCAGTAAGATCAGGTGAAGCAAGGAGTTCACCGGCAGTAAGCCCGAGTTCTCCCAGCGCAGCGGTAAATGCTGCGTCAGTAGGGGCAAAAACGGTCAGTGAAGCTAAAGGGTCTGTAAGAGCCGGCAAAAGACGTGCTTCAATAACGGCGGCTACAAGGGTTGTATGGTCAGTTGAACCAATGGCAATATCGGCTACAGTTTGGTATGGCAACACTACTGCATCGATGGAATGAACCACTCCGTTAGCTGTTGTAAGGTCAGCTGCATTTACTTGGGCCTGATTTACAAAAACAGCTGTACCATCAACTGTTAATTTCAATGTATTGGTTGCACTCAATGGTTGCACAACCGCCCCGTTGGTAACGCCAGATGAAGGAACTTGGATACCAAGTACATGGTAAAGCAGGATGTCATCCAGGTTTGGAAGAGCGAGTAGACCGTTAATATCTGTTCCTAATGCTGTCGCCAGGTTGGTAAATGCCTGGTCATCCGGTGCAAAGACCGTTAAAGAAGCCGTAGGATCTTGTAAAGCACCTTGCAATCCTTCCTGAATAATCGCTGCCTCTAAGTAGGTGTGATTCGGGCTTGTTACAATAACATTGTCAAACACATTGGTTTGAGCAAAGGATACCGAACTACCTATGATGTAAGTTGTTACGGCAAGAACGGGGAGTAAAATCTTTTTCATGATTATTATTTTGTTTAAATAAAAAGTTTAAAGGTTAAACAAAAAGGAGTTGTTTTGGTTCGAATGGACTGTTTATTTTTTTTAAAATTTTTTTTATGATGAGTATTTATTAGATGATATAACCTTCTGAAAGAGGGGATAGGCCCATGTTCTGTTCAGTATTTCTTCCTTGCTCCAAACTAAAGATTTCACTAACTTCACTTTTCAAATGTCAGATGCCCGTCAAATCTTTACGTTAAAACAGGTTGCAGCTTCGATCAGAAAGACAATAGAGGAGCGTTATCAAAAGCTCTATTGGGTTAAAGCGGAGATGCACAAGGTGAATCGTTACCCTAGCGGACATGCATTCCCTGAGCTGGTTCAAAAGGAGGGCGATAAGATTGTCGCTCAAATGACCGGAACGATCTGGAGTCAGCATTTCGAGCGGATCAACAAGCAGTTTATTCAGGTCGTCAAGGAGCCTTTAAAAGAAGGAACAAATTTGCTCATGCAGGTGAAGATCACTTACAGTGAGATCTTCGGATTGAGCCTTCAGATCGTGGATATTGATCCGAGTTATTCGTTGGGTGAGTTGCAGCGTGAGCGCGAGGAGACACTTAAGAAGCTTCAAAAGGAAGGATTGCTGAACGCCAACCAGCAACTTGATTTTCCGGTGCTTCCCCAGCGGATCGCTTTGATCTCAGCGGATACGAGCAAAGGATATAGCGACTTCATGAAAGTGATCGAGCAGAATCCATGGGGATACAAGTTCTTCACCATGCTGTTCCCGGCCTATTTGCAAGGTGATGTGGCTGTGGCTTCGATCTTGGAGCAGTTGGGAAGGATCCGAAAGGTTTTGCTCCATTTCGACATTGTAGTGATCGTACGGGGCGGTGGGGGTGAAGTCGGAATGACGTGTTACAACAACTTCGAACTCTGTAAGGAGATAGCTACTTTTCCGATTCCCGTATTAACGGGTATTGGGCACTCGACCAACCTCACGGTGGCAGAGATGATCTCGTTCCGCAATGCCATTACTCCAACTGAATTGGGAGAGTTCCTGATTCAGGCCTTTCATGAGTTTTCGGTTCCGGTGCAGGATGCAAGAAAGTTGCTCCGGGACCATGCCAGAAGGTTGATGGAATATTCACGGAATGAATTCAATAATGAGACGAAACATTTCCGGAATGCCGCCCAACTCTATCTCAACCGTTCCGGGCAGGAATTGCATAATTCCAGTCGAACTATTCAAGGTCAGGCCAAAACACTTCTGGGAAGGCAACGAGAGGCACTAAAATCGAAGGAAAACGACTTAAAATTGAAAGGAATACGCTCACTCAAGGAAGAAGGTCTTGAATTGGTGGAGTATGTTGAAAAAGTAAGATCATTATCGTTGCGTTCGATAGAAATCAAATCAAAGGAGCTGGCATCTCAAATAGCCATGGTTCGCATACTGGACCCATTGAATATACTGAAGAGAGGATTTTCTATCACTACCTATAAGGGGAGAACAATTTCTAAAGAAATGGAAATCGAACCTGGTTCAAAACTTAACATAATCACTCACCAGTACGCTATAGTTGCCAATGTCGATTCTATCAGTTCGATCGAAGGTAACGCCTCCCCAATTGGAAATGAGGAAGGTAATTCGTAAATTCGCATCAGTTCTGCGCTTTTATTTGCAGACCCCTTTAAGATATGAATAAACCCAGCAATTTAGTCAATGTTCTTTTGGTGGAAGACGATACCGTGTATTCTAAAATGCTTCTGTATCAACTCTCCAGAATAGATTTTATTGATAAAGAATTAAACGTCAATCATATTGGCTCCCTGAAAGAACTTGAGGAAATAAAAGAGTTCATAAATCCAGAGTTGATACTTCTGGATTTGGGGTTGCCCGATTCCAATGGTCCGGAAACGTTCCGAAAATGTAGAGAAATTTTCCCGAACAGCGCGGTAATTATTCTTACAGGTAATGATGATGATAGACTAGCGAGTGATATGGTGAAGGGTGGAGCACAGGATTTTATTTTTAAGGGAGATGTGGATAATAGAGTTCTACGGAAATCCCTGGAGTTTGCGCTGGACCGCTCAAGAATTAACTATGACAGTGTGCAAATTTTTGATGAATCCTGGGCTTTATTCGAGGGATCTTTGTTATCTGTGTTTTTGTGGGACATTAACGAATCAAAGGTTATTGCAATAAATTCAGCCATGAAAAGGCTGGTGAATGACACACGGGACGACCAATTGATCAATACTTTACAAGAACAGCTTCGCATGTTCGGCATGAGTGATTTTAGTGCCTTAGAAAATTCAAATGTCCTGATTTCGATCAAGACGTGTGAAGGACATGATCTTAATTTAGAATTAACCAAGGTGTGTAAGAACCGAGAGGGCAATTCATACATTTTTTGCGTTCGTGTCGTTTCAGATGGCAAGGTTGACGGCAATCCTAATGTTGATGTTACAGGTAGTTTATTGGAAAAAACAGCTCTCATGAAGAGTTACCTGATGACTATTGACAAAGAATACAATATTGACACATCCAGGGGTACAGACATTCTAGAACAATTGGATCACGTTATTAAAAGCCTAAAAGAGAACAATTGAAAAAGGCATTCATCGGGTCATTTCAAAGCACTACAATGCTGTTAAGCCTTTCAGGCGAGATCCTGTATGCGGGTAGTGACTGGACAGCTGACGGTGTTACAGGAAAGTCATTCAGCGAGTCATTCCCTCATCTCAAATACCTTTTCACGGAGGCAAAGGAATTATCAGAAGGTTCAATTGATCGGTCTGAAAATGGATTTCTTTACGAAAGGGATGGCTATGAAATTTTACTCACGGAAAAGGTGGTGTGTTTGGTAAAACCTAATTCAAGCTCGCTTTTTCCGGCTGACTTATCAGAAACGTATCGGGATCTTTTCGAGAATAGTTTAGTGGGTGTTTTTAAAACACACGTTAGCGGGGAAATTTTTCATGCAAACAAGGCCTATGCTCAAATTTTTGGTTTTGATTCATTTGCTGATCTGAGAAAATTTAAATCCGTCGATTTTTACCCTGATCCTTCAATTCGCTCAGCCTATTTGGAAGAATTGCGTCAGAAACGCAGCCTCCGCAATTATTTGGTAAAAAACATAAACAAACACGGTAAAGAAATTTACTTATTGACAAATGTCCGTTTGGTTGAGGATAATGGGGAGGAATACCTTGAGGGGGCACTTATAGACGTAACAGCACAGGTCGAGGCGGAACATAAAATCAATGTTCAGAACGCCGAACTGAGAAAGCTTGAGATTATCCTGGATAATATTAGTGATTCTGTTCAGGTAGTAAACGCGAAGGGTGAAATGGTGTACTTGAACAATGAAGCTAAAAAGAAATTGGGTATCGATCACTTTGTTTCAGGAAGTCTGAGTGTTCTGAAGTTTTCAACATACTTAAATACAAAAGAGAAATTTGATGAGCATATAAAATCTCTTCCTTTGGGCATTTCAATTGTTGTAGAAACACATCACAGAAATACTAAAAGTGGCGAATTGTTTCCTGTCGAATTGAATATTCGAAAAGAATTATTGCAAGGAGAAGAACACATTATATCTGTTGGAAGAGATATTTCTCAACGGCTTGCAGATAAGAAAACTATAGATCGGCAGCTAAGAAGGATACAGGATTTAAATTCCGCGATCAATTCAAGTTCTTTGGTTTCGGTAACTGATAAGAAAGGGACGATAGTTGAAGTGAACGATACGTTCTGTGAAGTTTCGCAATACAGCAGAACAGAACTTATCGGGGCTAATCATAGCCTGGTTTCTTCGCGAACGCATACAACTGATTTCTGGAAAGATTTCTACTCAACTATTTTAACTGGTGAGATCTGGACGGGTGATGTATGCAACCGAAAAAAATCAGGAGACCTTTATTGGGTAAGAACAGTAGTTTATCCTGTGAAAAATGAATCCGGGGAAATCGAAAATTTCATGTCTATCCGACAGGAGATTACGAAAGAGAAAGAGCAGCAGCAAACCATAATCAAACATTTGAATTTTCAGGATCTTCTCGTTAACATTGCGCTCAAATTAATAACGGTTGATTCAACTTCTTACCATGATCAAATTAATCAGTCTTTAAATGAGATTGGAACCTTTGTTAGGGCAGACAGGGTATATATTTTTGATTACGACCACATTAGTCAAACTTGTTCCAACACTTTCGAATGGTGTAATGCAGGCATAGACCCTCAGATCGAGTATTTACAAGACTTGCCATTGTCCGAATTTACCGAGTGGACGGATAGACATTTTAAGGGGGAAATAATGGATATTCCCGATGTCAATAGTATGCCTGAGATTCCGATGAAAGAACTGTTGGTTTCGCAGGATATTAAAAGTTTATTAGCCCTGCCTTTAATGCATAATAATGTGTGTGTCGGTTTTGTTGGCCTTGATTCGGTTAAAACCACCCAACCTTTCAGTGAGAACGATAAAAAGATACTTCAGCTTTTCGCTGTTATGATGGTCAACCTCAAAAATAAGGTAGATACAATTCGTCAAATTGAGTTAGCTAACGATCAAATTGCGTTGGTGAATCGAGATCTTGAAAAACGGATTCAACTTGAAATGGATAAGACCTCCCATCTCACTCAATCAATGGCGAATCTGGACAAATTAGCGCTTATTGGAGAGCTGACATCCGGCCTTGCACATGATCTGAATACCCCTTTGGGAGCGATTAAAATTGGAGCCGAAAGTGTTCGATATACCCTTGAGAACCTATTCAAAAATACCCTTGATAAAAACTCGAACGAAAATGTTCAGTTTGCGTGTCAAAGAGCTAGTGAAAAAAGCATCAATATGTTTGTAGGGGGTCTCCAGACCTTGAGAGAGTCGGAGGCCATGAGTAAGTTCCTAAAGGAGCATTATGGAGAGCTTCCGAACCATGCCGAGACGGTGGAAATGTTTGTGAAGTCCAGAATAATTGCGGAGGATCCCGATACCATAGATCGGGTAATGCACACAAATGATCCTCTGGCATTTCTTGAACTGATATATCATGTCATGGCGATAAGAACCTTCGTTGATACTATTATGGAAGCCAGCGAAAAAGCCAATGCCGTCGTAAAAAGTTTAAGGTTCTACATGAAGGAAGGTCATGAAACTAAAAATTCACACATTAATTTGAAGCAAAATCTGATGACGGTAGTTAATGTGTTTAGCCACATGATTCGAGATAACGAAATTGATTTCGAGTTGCTTGTCGATGATAATATAGAATTGATTGGTAATGGCGATAGATTGTACCAGCTTTGGGCTAATCTTATCAAAAATGCAATTGAAGCCACGGGTATGAATGGAAATATAATGATAACGGCTCAGAAGTTTGAACAGGGGGTTAATGTTTCTGTTTCGAATACGGGGGAGCCTATCTCGCCCGAATTACAAGCTAAAATTTGGGATAAGTTCTTTACGACAAAATCCAAAAATGGAACAGGCCTTGGATTAAGCATTGTTAAAAGGATTATTGATGAACACGGTGCTCGGATTGCGTTGCAATCAGAAGCTGACCTGACCACGTTTCAAATAACTTTTTTGAATTAAAATTTAACTATGAAAGCCATTGTTACTGTAGATGATGAGGTACTTATCACACAAGTATTGCAATTTCAACTTTCAAAAAATTTTGATGAAAATGAAATCATCATCGAATCCATCAATCGACCAGAACTCACAATTGATCTCGTGAAAGAGTTGGATTCATTAGGAATTTCAACCTGCCTCATGATTGTTGATTATCAGATGCCCAAGATGAACGGAGCTCAATTAATAAGGCAATTAAAATCTGTCTATCCCAATATTCATTTCATTATGCTTAGTGGACAAGCAAATAGTATTATTGTCGCTGAGATGCAGGAGGAAGGATTAGTAGATGCCTTTATATATAAACCTTGGGATGAAAATGAATTGATTGAGCTGGTAAAAGACAAAATTTCCTAATTCATTTATCGATGAAGTCTTCAAATAAAGACACGTCGGTAATCATTGTCGACGATGATACGATGTCAACCTTTCTTACCAAAGAAATTCTCATTGATTATTTTGAAAATATCCGAATACATTCTTTCACCAGTGGGGAAGATTGTCTGAAATATTTAACAGGGAAAGTAGAAAAATTCATTTTGTTGGTAGATATTAATATGCCTGAAATGAACGGATGGGAGTTTCTTGATCTCTATCGAAATTTGGGAATGAAGCATAAATTTTTCTTTTTGACTTCATCGATTAATGACGACGATCGAAAGAGGGCGGAAAAAGGACATGTATGCTTTTTAAATAAGCCGTTGAATCCATCATTTTTAGTGGACCTTATCAATTCGAGTGACAAGGATGAAAACACGTGAATTCAGAAAAGACGATCTAAAAATCTGGGTCATCGAGGACAACCCGGGCGATCTGATACTTCTTCAGGAAATGTTGATTGATCTTGACTTCAAATCAAAGAACATTAAGCATTTTCGAGACCTTGAGTCCTTTGAGGAAGCATTAACAAGTGATGCTCCCAGTATACTTTTCTTGGATCTATTTGTTCCGGGATCACAGGGAATTGAAACATTTCAAAGGATAAAACCCATCTCCAGTCGCTGTCCGATAATTATACTGTCAGGACTTGATAGCATGGATATAGCGCTTGAATGCGTGAAGATGGGGGCACAAGATTATCTTGTCAAGGATGAAATGAGTAATGAAATGTTGGATAAAATGATAATCTACGCCATAGAACGTTTTTCCAACACAAAGGAGATTAGAGTTTCTGAAGAAAAATACCGAATTCTGTTTCATTCGATTCCACTGGCTGTCATCATGCTGGATGAAGATCATAACATTCTTGAGATCAATAATGCTGCAACCCAAATGTTAAATGTAAGAGAGAACATAAAGGGTTGCACATACTCCAGCATATTTAGTGAACCATCCTCCAAAGGACTTGCACTTGACGGACTGCAGAGGAGTAAAAATGTGTTGATTAAGCTTGTTAACAACGATGAAAAAGCGCGATACCTGGAACAAGCATCTACCTCTAACATGACTTCAGGAGGGGCTCGTTATCTTGTGACCTTAACTGACAGGACCGAAATAATCGAAAATGAAATTAATCGGGAAAGGATCGTTCATGAAACCCTTGATGAAGAGCGGAATCGGGTCTCATCAGAATTACATGATGGACTAGCACAATATCTGGTTGTACTCAACTTACATCTTGATATGCTCAAAGGCATCGATGAGAAGGTAGATCAAGGTTTGATACTTTGTCAGGAGGCAGTCAGTACAAGCCTTAAATTGGTGCGTTCGATAAGTTATATGTTGTCTCCTCCGGATATGGAGAAAGGGCTGATACCGGCCTTGAAAGCACTCTTTTTAAGGCTGCAAAACGTAAATAATGTCAATTTTGAATTGGTGACGGATGATAAAACCTTGAAATCAGACTTATCCTTTTTCGACGAGTATTCGGTGTTTAGAATGGTTCAGGAATTCATTAATAACTCATTGAAATATAGTGAGTGTCTGAAAATTTCATGTGATATAACTTGTCAAGATGGGCATCTGTGTATAACGCTTAACGACGATGGTAAAGGATTTGACATTGAAGCTGTTCAAAAAGGACTTGGGTTGATCAATATGAAACAACGCGCTTTTTCAGCTGGTTTCGAACTAAATTTGCAATCACAAATCGGAGTCGGCACCTCTTTAAAGCTGTACTCTGAAAAATTGATTCCTGACTAGATCAATACTTTTTAAAGTGAAGCGAAAATTGTGAACCTTGGCCGGGTGATGATTGAACATCTATTGCACCATGCATTCTCTCCATCATTTTTCTGGAAATGCTTAATCCAATACCTGAACCAGGGTATTGATCCTTGGGCTGCAGACGCGTGAATAACTCAAAGATTTTTTTTTGTTTGTCCGCAGGTATCCCTATGCCATTATCGGAGATTTGTATAACGAATGTATCATCTGCTGACTTTACCCACGTGACCCTAATTTTAGGTTGCTGACCTTCGGGTTGATAAATGATGGCATTTGTAATAATATTTTGAAAGACTTGTCTGATGGGAACATTGATACCAGTTACATTCGGTAATTTTTCAACTTCAATGAGGGCGTGTTTTTCGTCTATAATCCTCTTCAAACCCAATAAAACATCATCCATCACCTCATTTAAATCTACTGATTCGAAATCCTTGGGTCCAAGCTTCCCTGCCCTCGAAAAATCGAGCATATCTTTGATCATAGATTTCATCCTTGCGGATCCCTCTACTGCATAATGAATATATTCTTTGCCTTTTTCATCCAATTTATCCGAGTATTTTTTCTCTAATAATTGCAGAAAACCTGTTATCATGCGGAGTGGCTCCTGTGT
>Ga0315904_10000473_pt1 | contig 63970 bp, 46 predicted proteins | sample LakEriMetagenome_6_FD_203529 | JGI IMG/M metagenome (GOLD analysis project Ga0315904, IMG submission 203529) | Freshwater fungal communities from buoy surface, Lake Erie, Ohio, United States - Buoy 12 MA120 | ecosystem: Environmental > Aquatic > Freshwater > Lake | place: USA: Lake Erie, Ohio...
TTGGCCACCGCCCCTTCCAGTTGCCGAACGTCATCCATTGTCAGGGGGGCAGTTCCCTGCATCAACGAACGGACATCCACAGGCTCTTTCAGGGTGGCAATCACAGAGGTCTCCTCAAAAAAACGAACGGCCTTCGCGGGATGAGAAGGCACAACTCACTCGGCATCGCCCGCCGCCCCGCGCCGCACGATGCTCTTCCGGGGGATTTCTCCTCTGAAATCCCGAATTAGGCAATGATAACCGTCGTTTCCAGTCCTGCAAGGCGAACACCGGTGAACGCCCGTGCCTACCCTGTCCGATTTCGGGGGCCCTGCTCCGTCGGTCATAAATTCCCGCGAGACTTCCCAGCTGCCGAACCCACCAAAAGATCCCTGTTGCTCCGTTGCGCTGGCCGCAAGAACAAGATTTCCGATGCTGGTCACCGACCCGGCACACCCCGAAAGCACCCCAATTCTCCCGTCAAAATCGTTGCAATCGCTTTTGCTTCAACTTGACTTGCAATCTTCGTCGGAACTTGTCATAAACATTGCTCCTCGCGACAAACGTTGTAGGGCAGTCGACATCTGTTGACCGATCCAACTTGTGCGAGATCCCTGATGGTCTGGCCTGTGTCTTGCCGATCATTAGGGCTCAGTGATGAATAAGCCGATTGCTGCGATTGGAAGTCCCCAACTCCAATCAATGGCAGCTTTGCGGTCCGTTGTCATGGTCGGGGCTGGGTTTGGAGTTCGCCCACCAGCAGCCGACCGCGATTCCTCGCGAATCGGACTGACAATCCGTCACGGGACGTGGCGCAGCCTGGCTAGCGCGCTTGCTTGGGGTGCAAGAGGTCGTGGGTTCAAATCCCGCCGTCCCGACTCAGTTGTGAAAGAGCTCGCTGCAAGCAGTTGCAGCGAGCTTTTTTTCTGTCAGTAGCACCTGAGCCCAATCCGGTATTGTCTCTCTCAGATTCAATCGCATCTCCCGCTCCGCGATACTTCGAGCACCAGATTCGCAGAGCCCCGTTGTGCACCTCGAAAGCACGATTGCGACTTCATTTCGCAAACAGACCTCGACCGACGACACGATGGTCCTCGCCCCATTGCTGACAACCTGAGCGATGGGACTCTGGCTGACGGACCACCCGGCTCGACGACGGTGACGGCGTTTTGTTCGCAACCGCGAGTCGCTCCGCCAGCGGCTCCCCGGACGGGAGGCGTTTCTTGAGCCTGGGGATGACGACGTCAGCCCGCGGTCTCCCGAGCGGCGAAATCGTCGCCTGCGCCGGAATGTCTCACCAACCCGACGAACGGACGCGACACTGGCCATCGTTACCGTCGTGCCGGGTGCGGCGCTACTCTGCGACCAAGTCGTCACCCCTGCCCGAAACGCTGTGTCGCAGGGGTGGAATCGAATCTGAAACCTTCCGGAGTCGCTGCGAGTGAGTGCGTCGGTGGCGGTGACTGCTTGGCCCAGGAATTCCGCGATGCGGGATGTCGCTGGCGATGCACGGCGAACCGGTTTCGGCGCGGGACTTCGCCGGTGCGTGGCTGTGGTGCTGTCGGCTCTGGCGTGCTGGTTGGGGAAGTCGCCGGTCAGTCCGGGTGCTCCGTCGACGGATGGCCGTGCTGCCGCCGGCCCCGCGCAGGCAGGACATCCGCCCGCGATGCGGCCGCATGGAAGCGAACCGATGACCGGCCCCTCGGGTGCGGCCTACTACGCCCGGGCCATCGAGACGATTCGGACCGGGCAGCGGGTCTTGGCCCGCAATCCGGAGTTGGCCGGGGTAGAACTGCAGGATGCGCCGGTCGATCCCGCCACGTGGGTCAACTTCCGGCTGCGGATGCCGAAGCCGACGGGGGACTTTCTGGAGATCACCCTGCTGCGGCCGGTCGAGTGGCTGGCCGAGCATCTGGCACAAGCGACGGCTCTTGATGGGGAGTATCCGCTAACACTGGTTGAAGCTCGAGGGACAAACTTCGCATCGGGCATCACCACTGTCACCTCGGTGATTCCGGCCGAGGATTCGGGAGAAACTTCTCCGGGGGGCATCGCCCCCGTCACCGCCCCCAGCCCACCGACAGTCCCCTGGGTCTTCCTGACACTGCATGAGCTGGAAGCGGTGGGGCAGGCGGAGATCGTCGGGGTTGCGCTTTGTCCAGTGCTGGAACCGGATGAGGGGCGGTTGGTGACGGGGACGTTCTCGCACCAGTCGGGCGAAGTCTTCGACATTACGGTGGCCGAGGACCTCAAGGGTGATCGGAAGGCGGAGGCGTTTTTCAAGGACGGACTTGCGAAGTTCGGCGGCGTCAAGGCGACGGTGACCAGCCGATAGCCCCAAGCTCATCGGCCTCATCATTTCACGATCACAACGAAAGCGCGGTCGAAGCCATGCATCGCTTTTCATTCGCTCTGTATGCGACTCTTGGCCTGCGGTCTTCGGTAACGGCCCAAGAGAAGGAAACGCCAGAACCTGATCGGTCGACGTTGACTTGGACGACACCACCAATTCAAGCCGACCGGGTACAGTACCTGACGTTTGAGAGCGCTGCGGCCAAGACGAGGGCCAGTTATCACCTTGACACGCCCGAAGCCTACGACAAAGAGAGGGACCGCCGTTTTCCCGTGCTGTATTGGCTCCACGGCACCGGCGGCGGTTTACAGGGGATCAAGCCACTGAGCCAGTTCTTCAACGAAGCGATCCGCTCGGAGAAGATTCCGCCGATGCTGGTGGTTTTCCCGAACGGATTGGCGTCCAGCATGTGGTGTGACTCGAAGGACGGGCGGGTGCCGATGGAAACGGTCGTGGTGAAGGAACTGGTCCCGCATGTGGACCAGACGTTCCGCACCGTGGCAGATCGATCAGGGCGGATCATCGAGGGTTTCAGCATGGGCGGCTACGGGTCGGGGCGGCTGGGGTTTCTCTACCCGGAGATCTTTGGCACCGTCTCGATTCTTGCCGGCGGGCCATTGGACCTGGAATTCCAAGGCCCACGAGCGAAAGGCAACCCCGCTGAACGGGAGCGGATTCTGCACGACACATTCGGAAACGATCTCGACTATTTCAAGTCTCAAAGCCCACTTGCAATCGCTGACAAAAACAGCGCTATCGTTCGAGGCAAGTCCAGGATCCGGGTGGTCGTCGTTGATCGTGACTTCACAGCGGGCCTCAACCGAGCCTATTCAGATCATCTCAAAAAGCTGAAGGTCGATCACGATCTGACCATCGTGCCGGGAGTGGCGCACGAAACAATTCCACTGCTGAAAGGCTTGGGCGAGGCCAACTGGACGTTTTATCGCGCGGCCGTTGAGAAGAAGTGATCCCGCACACCGAGTCAGCGACGATTTCCCTTGCGGTACGCCAACGGTTGCCCCCACGCACCGGACCAGAGCGGCGTCTTCCTCGCCTGGAATCCTTCCGACGCATAGCGCTCAAGGGTTACAAGGGCCTCATTCGCTTGGCCGTCCACCCGTTTCTCAGCAACATGCGGCAGTTGTGTCTTCAGCCGAGTCAGGGGTTCTACCGAGTACTCTGCATTGCAATTGATCTTATCGGCCCAAAGGTGATCGTTGCCGGGCCAAACAACTTGCAGGACACCAGGACCGCTCACTCGCCTTGGGTCGAATGCGATGCGTCCCAGATCGGATTGACCGGGTAAAGAAGTACGGGGAAGGATTGAGTTCCCAGCCCTGGGGTGAATTGGAGGAAGCCAGCGAACCGGTTCCAATGACCAATACTCCGGTGTCACTGCCGCCCAATGAGCTAATGCTGTCTGTGGTCTGGAAACGGGCCGCACCCTGCCGGGACTACTCCATCACCTGGAGTGCAGAAATTCGCTTCCGAATTTCTGCTTTCGCCACTCCGATTTGCTGTTGCTCATACTGCTGGTAAAGCGACGGAGCAAAACTGCGAATCAGGAATCCTGCAGTCGAACGTCCTCCGATGTATGCGACAACTCCCACCCCAGCTCCAACGGCGATGCCTGTCGCGGTGCCAACAACTGGAGCCAGCGGCCCCAGTTCACTCGAGGCGAGTGTTGCAGCCACACCAGCCTCAAGTCCCGCAATTCCACCGATCACAGTAGCCGACATGCTCCCCCCAAGCTGTTCGAAAAACTCAGGTTGGCGAAACGCATTGAACCCTCCCAACTCCTGGATATTCCAGGATGTCTCAGCAATCAGCACCACGGCACCAACGAGGAGACTGCCCTTGACGGTCCCACTCAATGCACCACCCCTGAACATCGACAATGCCACATTTGCGCCGACTCCGGTTCCAATGAGTGCCATCGCCTTTGTGGCCCGATAGACTGCTTGATCCTGTGAGATGGCACCGTGGGAATAGTCCCAACCAATCGATCCCAGGGAAATCGCCACTGCTGAACCCATGGTGACATACAAGGTCATTCGCTCCCCAGCTGCGTATTCCACTGCTCGCCTTGTCGAGGCCACGATCTCACTCGACTTTACGCCCATTGGCTGGACACGCCCTGCGTTTCGAGCCGCGATCTTCATCGCAGCTTGATCTCCCCGCAGTTTCGCCGCCTCATACTTTTGGAGCCAGAGGGCCCTAACCGGTGGAAGGTGGTCATCCGGGACAAAAAAGCGATGTGCCTGAAAATCCGCCAACATATCCTGGGCGTAGATGCCTGGATCACCCGAAACATGAAATTTGACCTGACCATTCAGAGGCGGCCTCCTGCCCAGCACATGGCGATACACATCATGCTGTGGGGCGTTCGGTTTGAAAACATATTTCCAATCCGGATTCCGTTCGAGGAACATCGCCTCTGCAATCGCCCCACGCAGTTGGTTTCGTCCGTTATTGCGTGACTGCCAGCTTCCTCCTTTCCCCGTGTATCTGCGCAATATCAACTGCCTTGCCAACTGCTGATCATTACGAAGCAGCCTGGAGTGCTTTCGCAACAGCGCATCCTGAAGCAGTTCCACCGATTGCGGGCGCAGTCCAGGAAGAACTGGTTGACCACTGACTCGAGCTGAGCTTGCCTCCGACACAGCCAGGGTCGACTCCCAGGAAGTCAAATGCGATTGCCACTTGGAGAGGGGTAAGTAAAGTGGAGACTGGGCACACAACGGCGTCATGCAGCCGAACAGCACTGCGGTCGCAAGGATGAATCGCATTCAGAAGTCTCCGAACCCTTTGCGCTGAATCGACGGGTCGATCATTTTGCGGGCCAACTCGAGTTGCTGTGACGAGTTGATGTTGCTTTTTGCCTGTTCAACGGCATAGTTGTAGAGTTGAGAGATCACCGGCTCCAGTAATAGAGGGTCCACCTCACCAAGTCCTTTCACAGTCGCTTCGATAACCAATGGGTTGTCAGAGGTCTTGAATGAGCTTGCGATTGAATTGACTTGGTCAATGGTTTCTTCGATCTGAGTGACCGCCCAGGCGTTGTAGCGCTGCCGCCGAATCACATCGAGGCGGACTCCAATGCCCGAATGCCGGGATGCAAGACTTCGCGCTTCGTCCAGGACGAATTGCGAGGAATCGATCGGGTACAGGGCAAGGATCCGAGAGGCCTCCGCATGAAGCTCTTGAGCAGTTTTTCCAGAGTCGGCAGCCAGCGCCTGCTCATGGAGACTGTCCACTTCCTTCTTCACTGTCTGTCGAAGCCGGAAGACCTGAGCCGACTTGATCTGCTGAAGTTGATCGGCGTCATCTGGCTGACTCACCCATAAATCGACAACAGCAAGAGACTCGGCAAGTGTTACTGCAGACGGAGACTCCCCCAGTTCAGCAAACAATTCCACAGCATCATCCGAGCGATGCAACTCAATCTCAGTTTCGATCTCCGTATCAGAATCCTGTTGGGGCAGCTCAAGAGCCTGCATGATTCTTTCAAGACGGGACTCCAGTATTGCGAGTCGTTCACTACTGCCCTTGATCGTCAATTGAAGTTCATCGAGACGACCTTCCATCGCAGATTGGACGCCTGGATCCAGTTGCTGCGGTCGCATCGCCAACAACAAGGGGATCAGAACCAGTGTCTGTCCCGCAGCAATCAACGCAGGTTCTCGAAGTCGCCGCCAATCCATCACCTGCTCCACGCTCTGGCACCAGAGGAGACACCACCAATTGTCGAACGCGCGAAGTTTAAAGACGTGATTTGGGCCATCACAAGTGCTTATGTCGCTGCACAAGGCTCGAAGAGGCATATCGCAGGCGACGAACACGACCGGCCAGTCATTCCGAAGGCCATAGAATTCTCTGGATTCTATCTGCAAATACCGTGCCCCCCCCCGTTCTCTTGTGACATCTTTCAACACAAGATGTAGAAATCCGACTCAGAACCATGTTGAAGACACTTTCCATTCAGATGGACCCGCTGTCACGACCATGGACGATGCGGCCATATCCGGCATCCGATCAGGGCCGGTGATCGGTTTCCAGGTGGGCTGCGACCGCGTCTCGCAGACGTCGCTCATATCGGGCTGCCAGCAGTCCCACCACGATTGACGGCAGAATGACGATCAGCCGCAACACGAGTCCGGGCGGACCATCGTCGGGATCACTGTGGATCATAAACAGCAGGCTGACCACCGCCGCACCGACGACCATACCAGCGCACCATTTGATCTTCCGCACCGTAGCAATCCCTTCGGGAGACGACACGGAATGCCGCTGCATCTGCGACAGCAGTTTCTCCACCTGGCAGAGCCCCCAAAAAAACGGAAGCGAGGCCAGATAGACATAGGCCAGAAAGGAGTCATGAAAATAGATTTCGAATTGTGTGGCATCGGCATTCCGGCCTTCCACCTGCGGCTCGAGAACCAGGAATGCCAGAACCAGAAAGCCGAAGATCGCCAAACCAATCTGCAGGCCGAGTATCAGCAACGATTTCATGTTGGGCCCAGAGGGGTCAGCAGCTGTTCCGGGCCGGGAACAGCCGTTCCTGCGGTGACCGTTTTCCCCCCCTGTTTCAGAGGATACCGAAATTCACCACCTCGACGACAGGATTCCGCGAAATCACCAGGCAATGACCGTCGCAGACCTGTCCGGTCCAGCGCGATTCCGGTCATTCGTCGCTCAACGACAGGGGTCGTCACACGCGTTGTTGAGTCTGCCATCCCCACCCGTTCGCACCGCGGAACGGCCGCCAGCGTCAATCTTGCGTCCTCTGGGCGCTCCTGGTTCGGAAATACCTTTCAAGAAGTGGTGAACCAATTCGCCACACTGTGCGTCTGAAGTCACATCAGGCTCGCAACAACCAGTCAAACATTCTTCGCAACCGCGGCAAACTTTTCGAACGTCACCCGTCAGCCTCACGGAATCCCGGCTGTGTCATTCCCCTGTCCGCATTCGGGGCAAGTTGAGCCCCTGCCCTGACATGTCTTTGGTCGAACCCCATCGATTGCCCAAAAGCCTTCAGTTTGGATTGAGCACCGACCTGGTCGCGCATGAGGATCAGCCGGATTCTCAGCCCCCCTTTCCGGTGGTTCTCAGGTGATGCCGCGGTTACCTTCCGAGCACAGCTCTCAGGCCGGGTGTCAGACTCACAACCGGGCCTGCTTCACTTGGGGGACTGACGGAGATCCAGACCGACCGGCGCGGTCGCTGAGTCAGTTGCGAGATGCTCTGTCACAAAGGAACCGCCGATCCGGACGGCTACCGAACAACTGAAACCCAATTCGGGATCCGTCGGCGACCTGTGGCGATTGAACGAAAAACCCTCCGGCACTGGATGTTCCGGACAGGCGAGCTGTTCGGTCCCTCCTCGCCGTCGCTCGTTTCGGAACGAGCCGCCCTGGATTGGTCACCGCGAACACGGCGCTTCGTGACTGGTTCTCCAACCGCTTCTCAGACCATTTCTGGGATTGAGGTGTTAGCGGCAGCACGGATGGTTCTTACCCGGGTCGATGACGGTTCAAGTCTGTCCAGTCCCACTTCGGACGCACCGGTCGTCCTGCGACTTCGTCCAGTACTTGAAAGTCCGCAGCGGTCTGAACGTCCGTTGCGGGCAACCGAGACCCCCTTCCCAGGCGCGGCCGTCGCATCAGCGTGTGGGAAAGCCTGGTACTCCGCGTGCCTCGGGCGCACGAAATCGCCGGTTCGAATCCGGCCACGCTGACTGATTTTCTGGCGAGGTCGTGTGTGGGAACAGGAAGGTGACTTCATCACTTCGTCTCGAGGGTTCGATTCCCTCCTTCACAGCTTCTATGGGCACTTGTTGCCCGATTTTCCGGGGTACTCCTCCACGCCTCCCGGCGCCGGGAAGGAATCCGAATCCAGGATGGCAAGTCCCTGAACCTGATTCCCAGGCTTCTCCCGGCGGTGTGGCTGATGTGCCACGAGGGGGGGGCCGATTCGCTGCGGAGTCGTTCCTGCTGGTAGGAACACGTCGCTCTGAACGACGCCTGCGCAGGTTCGATTCCTGCCTCCGCAACTCTCGTCGCGGTGACCGGAGCCCCATCTGCCGAACGGCAGTAGGTCTCCCCAACACCTCCTTTCCACAGTTCCCGTTTCTGCGAAGTCGTCCGGTGGACTCACCCTCCCGTCGAGTATGAGAGCGTGGGTTCAAAGCCCATCGGAAACGCTGTCGACCACGTCGTCAGTCCAACCGACAACGCGAAACCTCCGATGAATGCTTGACCCATTGGGCTCAACATTCACCGAATTTCTCTTCGATCCCATGGTCCAACGGCTACGACACCTGCGTGACATGCAGGAGACGAGGGTTCAACTCCATCCGGGATCACTGGCCGAGTTCTCACCACCAGCCACCCCCTGCGAGGCGGGGGCTGTCTGGGGAGACTCGGCTGACGGGCTCATGGTCCAAATGGGAAGACGCCGCCTTCGCAAGGCGGCAATCCGGGTTCGATTCCCGGTGAGTCCACTGCGTTCGGAAGGAAGCCGAATAAGGCTTGCCGGGCCGGTTTGCTCAACCGTGCGGTCGTGTGGCCGTGAGGGTTCGAATCCCTCCCCTTCCGCTGTGGCCGGATTCGGTGTTGGTTTCCGGAAGCAGATTGTGACTCTGCGTGTCGGCGGTTCGATTCCGCCCGGCCACCCTCGTGTTGTCCCCTGTTCTGGAGAGAGTCCATGGCCACTGCGATTCTGAATCGCCCGACGCTGGTGCTGAACCGCAACTGGCAGCCGGTGGGTGTGGCCCCGGTTGCCAAGTCGCTGATCAAGGTCTGGAATGAGACTGCGCAGATCGTCGACCCGGTCGACTTCCAACTCTACTCGTGGTCCGACTGGGCCGAGCTGACTCCGCCCGACAACGCTCCGGTAATCCGCACGCGCACCTTGATGCTGCGCGTGCCGGAGGTCATCGTGTTGAAGTCGAGCTGCCGGCTGCCGTCGACCCGCGTCCCGTTCAGCCGGCGCAACCTGTTCAAGCGGGATGAATACACCTGCCAGTATTGTGGTCTCCAGCCGGGGGGTTCCCACCTGACGATCGACCATGTGGTCCCCCGCGCCCAAGGGGGAACCTCCACTTGGGAAAACTGCGTGCTGGCGTGTATCGCCTGCAATGCGAAGAAGGCGGACCGGACTCCAGCCCAGGCCCGCATGCCACTGCGTACCCAGCCGGTCCGTCCCAGGTGGCATCCGCTGTACAGCATTCCCAAGGTCCGGGTCGACAGCTGGTCCCGGTTTCTGAGTGAGGCGTACTGGTCGGTTCCCTTGGAGGCTTGAATCCAGCGGCGGTCCGGGAGTTACTTTCCGGACCGCCGCCGGTCATTTCCCCAGCCGGTCAAGGACGGGCGTTGTCGCCCCCCGCCAGGCCCAACTCCTCAATGGTATGCATCCGATCGAAAGGCCCGCCCGGAATCGCGGCCCGACCGTGCCGCTGTGTGCGGGACCTGACGATCCCAATCGCCCCAGTCGGCCCAGTCAGTCTCTCTCTGCGGCATGGCTGGCCAGTCGGCTTCGGGCGGGCTCTCCCAATTGATTCCCCCCGATCTCGGCAAATCCGCTGTGACCCGGAGAGCACTCTGCCCGTCTCAATTCCCGGCGAGGGAATACAGACCGCCTCCCTGCCGTTTCAGCTTCCCCTGCCGGACCAGTTCGTCCCAGACCGCTGCCGGAAACTGATGCGGCGGCACAATTCCGGTCACGCCCCAGCCGGCTCCGCTGCTGAGCGGGCCGACTCCAATTCGCGACTCCGCATCGAGGCGGGTCAGCTTCAGTCGTTTCTTGAAGGCCTTGTAGGCCTCTTTGACCTGCTCGGCCGTCACCTCGGGAGTGGCACCGGGCTTGGGATCGGCTTCCATGGAATCGAACCTTCGTGGAGTCAGGGGAGCGGAACCGCCCTGTGTTGCGGGACGCGCTTTCTCGAGTGTGACCTGAGCGAGAGCCGTTGAAAAGTCACTCCCGTTCAGGCGGATACCCCGAGAGAAACACCGGCGCAGTGGGCCGCTCTTCGGCGGCGCGATGCGCGATCGTATTGTTGACGTAGTGCTGATAGGTTGTCTCGAGACGGCTCCGCTGGTCGGTGGTCAACTCGCGGATCTGTCGGGCGGGACAACCAGCCCACAGCGTGTGCGGGGGAATTCGGGTGCCTTCGAGCACCACAGCCCCCGCCGCCACCAGGGCCCCCTCACCCACGAGACAGCGACTGAGGACAAGGGCGCCAATGCCGATCAGGGCTCCATCCCCCACGATCGCGCCATGGACGACCGCGCGGTGACCAACCGTCACCCGGTCTCCAATCACGCAGGGGAATCCCCCATGCTCGACGTGCAGGACGGATCCATCCTGAATGTTGGAATCGGCACCGACCTCAATCCACTCCTGGTCGCCGCGCAGCACACAGCCGAACCAGATCGAACTGCGGGCCCCCAGACGAACCCGTCCGTACAAACCGACTCCCGGCGCGACCCAGGCGGTCGGATCGATGAGCATTTGGGCATGAATCGCCCGCCAATCCCAATGCTGATCGGGAAAGGGGACTGACGGCGCGTCCGGCAGGGCCGAAGACAGGACCGGCCACGCATCGACCGTCGATCGATAATTGCGGAGAGGGAAGCGCAGTCTCTGGCCCCCCACCAGCACACCGTCGTCCGTTGTCGAGACCGGGCTGGAATTCGAGACAGATTTGTCGTGTGATCCGCTCAACCTCGCGCTCCTCTCTCAATGTTCGCCCCAGAGTATTCCGGCGGGCCCGGAAAACGCCGCTACACTTCGCACCTTCCCGCCAGTACGATTGACGCCGACGGTGGCTGTATGGAACTGATTCCCAGTCCTCCGTTGCAGCTCCAGCATACAGGATGACACACGATGGGACTTCCCGGACGATTGCGGAAAAGCGACTTCGGTTTCTCCATGCCGGTTGACGCCCCTTTGTACACGCCATTTCCCGTCCATTATCGGGAATGCACGCTTTACATTTTCACATATGTGACCGATGGGGCCCAGGCGGCCGAACTGCTTCCCGAGGGTTGCGAACTCACCGATGTTCCCATCGCACAACTGGTTTTCGCCCGTTATCCCTTTTCGACGGTGGGAACTTACAACGAAGTCTCACAGACGCTGCTGTGCCGTTATCGCGGCCAGGTCTACACCTATGCGGTCAGATTGCATGTCGACAATCCCGCCGCGATGTGTGCCGGCCGGGAAATTGGTGGTTTTCCCAAAAAAATGGGGACGATTCAGTTTCACTCATCCGATCTCGAAACCGTCAGCCTGGTGATCCCCCCCAACCTGAATGTCTGCTCCGCCATCATTGATCCGCTGCAGCCCAACGACTTTCTGAATCTGACCCAGGTGGCTCAGCCCCAGGTTCCGTTTGTGATGGATTTTCTTTCGTTGCGGGTCATACCCAACCCCGAACGACCCGAGACCCCTTCGCTGGCCCAGCTGATCGGGACGAAGTGGACACTCCAGCAGGGCGAATTCTTTTCGGCCCGGGGCAGCATCCGGCTGCCCGACACCGCGGAGATCAATCCCTATCAGCAGTTGCCGGTTGTTCGGGCCCTTGAAAATCCCCAGTACAAGCCAAATCCCGGCGATCGGGATGAAGAGCGCAGCCAATCCCGGCTGACCCGCAACGACACGGCCGATCTTCCCGGATTCTTCCTGCCGCCCCACATGATTTTCCGGGGAGACATGAAGGTGACCGAAGTGAGGATTCTTCAGGATCTGTAAAAGCGAGAGCTGCTCTGGTGGCGTTGCGACGACCGCTGCCCCCCTTGCGGAAAGGCCCCGACCATCGATGACCGGAAACTCCACGGGTTCTGTCCCCGGAAAGGATCAACCGCATTCCGACGAAGGTGAACCGGAAAGCACCGTCCGATTTGTCGAGGGGCACTCCCTCGAGTCCCGCACGAGCGAAGGTCCCACGGTCCCCGTACCGCCGTCAATTGCCTCCAGCCCTCCCCCCGCCCTGGCGGAACCAGAGCGTTGGCCCCCGCTCAGCCTGGGACGATATGAAGTCCTGCATTTGTTGGGAGAAGGGGGCTTCGGCAGTGTCTTTTTGGGACGTGACCCCCAACTGGGGCGCCGGGTGGCGATCAAGGTCCCCCGGCATCAGGATGGACTCGACAATCGCAGCTTTCTGGAGGAGGCGCGGCGGGTCGCCCAGTTGAGGCATCCCTCGATCGCAACTGTGTTTGACGTAGGGCAGCACGGCAGTCGGGTCTACATCGTGTCCGACTACGTCGAAGGGGTGAATCTGTCGCAGTGGCTTCAGCAGGAGTCGTATGACTGGCGTCGCGCCGTGGGCCTTCTGATCGACCTGGCCGACGCTCTCGCCCACGCCCACTCCCTCAGCACCATCCATCGGGACATCAAGCCCAACAACATCATCATCACTCCCGAGGGACGGGCCGTCCTGCTCGATTTTGGGCTGGGACTGAGTGATGACGCGGGACGGGAACTTCCGGGACAGATCGCGGGAACCCCCCCCTACATGTCCCCCGAACAAGCTCAGGGCCGGGCGCATCGTCCCGACGGCTGCACCGACATCTTCTCGCTGGGAGTGTTGATGTACCGGATGCTGGGGCGGAAGCTTCCCTTCCGCGCCCAGGATCCCGTCGAGCTGTTCCGGCAAATCCGCGAAGATGACCCCCAGCCTCTGCGGCAACTGGCCCCCGGATTGCCACCGGCGGTGGAGGAAATCTGCCGCAAGGCGATGCAGAAGAAAAAAGAGCGTCGCTATCGCACGGCAGCCGACATGGCGAGCGCACTGCGCTCTGTGCTGGATGGCGAAAACCTCCCCGGTGCCACAGATCTCGACTCCACCAGCATTGCTCCCGAGATCGACTCCGACGTACCGGGCACTGCGACCGCCGTCGCATCCGCTCCCGCCTCTTCTCCCGTCCCTGCTCCTCCGGAAAGCGAGCGTTCGGAGCCCCCCTCACGCACTTTGTCGAAGGCCGAACGCCGGCGGGTCACCGCCATCCAATGCCTCATTGAAGACCTCCGGTTCGATGTGGAAGACCCGGAACAGTGGCACGGCATTCTCCGCGAGATCCAGCTGTCCTGCGTGAGAATCGCCCGCGAGTACCGCGGTTCGATCGAGTCGCAGAATTCCGACGGAGTACTGATCTATTTCGGCGTGCCTGTGGCCTTTGAGGGCTCGCTGAGCCAGGGAGTGCGGGCCGCCCTTGCGATCGCCCAGGAGTTCGCGAAGAGGGCCCCCCTGCTGCAGAAATCGGCTGGATTTCTCCCCCAGCTCCGGCTGGGTGTCCACACGGGAATTGTGGTGGCCGAAGAGGTCGATGACCTGGGCAACACCCCGGCCAGCTCGTCACGGTTTACGATTGTCGGCAGCGTGGCACGTGTCGCAGCCGCCGTCGCCCGCTCCGGTTCCTCCGGTCAGGTGAGCACCTCCCGGGCCGTGCAGTTGGCGCTGAAAGAACAGTTTGAATTCACCCCCCTCGAAAGCCGGCTCTCCAACCGCGAACTGCCGGGGGGCAGCGACTTGTTTGTAGTGCTGTCCGAACGGGTCGATCGCAATTCCCGCTCGATCACCCGGCCAGCCACACTCGGCCGATCCCACGAACTCGGTCTGCTGCGCGACCTCTGGCAACAGGTCGTGCGCGGCCAGGGGCGAGTGGTCCAGATTTGTGCCGAGCCCGGAGTCGGCAAATCCCGCCTGCTCGACGAATTCCATGGCGGATTGCTGGCGGAGTCTGCGATTCGCCTGGAGGCCCGCTGCTCGGCCCAGGCCCAGAGCAGCCCTTTGCGGCCGATGATCGAACTGATGCTGCAGGTGTTGGATCCCACCCGCTCAAAAAGTGCGGCCGAGCGACTGGCCGAAATCGAGCAACTCTGCGACCGGCTGCGTATCGACCGGCGTCCCGCCGTTCCACGGCTGGCGGAATTGGTGGGTATTCCCGCCGGCGGAGCCTATCTGCTGGAGGAAGGGGCCCCCGAGAAAAAACGACAATGGTCGTTTGAAACGCTGCTGGAATTCCTGCAGGCCTCCTCCGAACAACGGCCCCTCGCCCTCCAGATCGAGGATCTTCACTGGATCGACCCATCCACCCTGGAATTTCTGTCTCAACTGATCGAACACCTCCAGCACATTCCCTGCCTGCTGCTGCTGACGTTTCGCCCCGAATTCCACCCCCCCTGGCCCTCGCGCACCCATGTGTTCCAGCTGCCCCTCAACCCGCTCGGAGAAGACCAGGTGGGGGAGTTGGCGCAGCGGGTTGTGGGCGATCGGCCGTTGACTCCGGAAGTCCGCCGCCTGATCTACGCGAAGACCGACGGAGTCCCGTTGTTTGTCGAAGAATTCACCAAGGCCCTGCAGGAGGGGGGGCAACTGGTCGAGACTCCCCAGGGATGGGGGCTCGCGAGCGGAATCGAACCGGTCTCGATCCCGGTGACATTGCACGATTCCCTCGTGGCACGGCTCGACCGACTCGGGGAGGCCCGGGAGGTGGCCCAGTTGGGTTCGATCTTCGGACGGGAGTTCCCGTTTCGCTGGATCAGAACCGTCTCTCCCTTTCCCGAGCCAGTACTGCTGCAGCATCTGAACAGTCTGGTCCACTCCGAACTGCTGTTTCAGCGGGGAGTGGTTCCCCGGGCGCGTTTCTCATTCAAACATGCCCTGGTGCAGGACACCGCCTACGACTCGCTGCTGAAGGCCACCCGCCAGACCTGGCATTCGCGAATCGCGGAGATGCTGGAACGCGATGAACCCGAACTGGCCGTCTCTCAGCCCGAATTGCTGGCCCACCATTTCACCGAGGGAAATCAACCCCATCGGGCGGCTCCGTACTGGCTGCAGGCGGGCACTCGTGCGGCTGCCCGCTCCAACAATGCCGAAGCTCTCACCCTGCTCCGGCGGGGGCTCGACTGCGTCGCCCGCATCGACTCCGAAGAAGAACGGCTGGGGCTGGAATTCCAGTTTCAGATTCCCCTCGGCGTCACGCTGGTGGCCACGCAGGGGTACGCCTCTCCCGAAGTCGGACCGGTTTTCGAAAAAGCCCAGGATCTCGCCCGGCGCTTCGGTTCCCCACTCCAGCAGTTCTACATCCTGTGGGGCATCTGGGCCTGGCGGGTGGTCCGTGAAGAACTGGAGGAATGCCTGTCTCTGGAAACCGAGGCACTCGCGATCGCCGAGGTGACCCAGGACGACAGCCTGCGTCTGGAGGCGGCATTCATCACGGTGCTGACGCATTTCATGCGGGGAGAATTCTCCCTGGTGTGCGAAACGGCACAACGGGTCTTCCCGCTTTACGACCGCGAGCAATCCCGCCGGAACGCGACGCAGACCGGCCAGAACGTGGGGGTGACAATCCAGACCTACTGGGCGCTGGCGCTCTGGCATCTGGGACACGACGGGCAGGCGGTCGCCCGCTCCGAGAGCGCCATCGCCCTGGCCCGGGAACTCGAGCACCCCTTCAGCCTCGCGTATGCGCTCCACCATTCGGGCTGGCTCCAGCAGCATCGGCGGGAACCCGATCTGGTGGTCGCCCTGGCCGAGGCCGAACGGGCCATCGCCGATCAGCACGGATTTCTCTTCTGGATGGCCGAATCGCAATTGTGCCTCGCCTGCGGACGGTTCCTGCAGGGTCGACTGCATGAGGCTGACCTCGCGCTGGACCAGGGGCTGGACATCTTTCACCGGTCTGGCGCGGCACTCTCGTTATGCCAGTTCCATGCCCTGCGGGCCCAGATTCGACTGGCGCAGGGAGACCTCCAAGCCGCCGAAGAGTGGATCTCCCGCGCCCGGGCCGATACCGCCCGACATCGGAATGAGTTCCATCTCTCCGAAATCCAGCGGCTGTCGGGAGATATCGCCCGGGCCCTCGCCCCCAATTCACTCGAACCAGCGGAAACCTGGTATCGCCAGGCACTCGCAACCGCCGCAACCCAGCAAGCGCTGGGTCCCGCTCTGCGGACCGTCACCTCCCTGGCCTCTCTGTGGAGCCACCACGGTCAACCGTCCGAGGCGCTCGCCCTGTTGCAGAAGCACCTCCTGCAGAGCGACGGCCGGGGGAGCCCCAGGGATCTCGCCGAGGCGGAAGCCCTGCGTGATCTCGTCTCAGCGGCCCTCGCCCGCTGATCGGTGTCCGGGGCGATTTTCCCAGCGGGCTATCTGCCAGCGGGGACGATCGCGTCCACCCTGTCAACCGGGGGATCCTGGTGAATCTTGAGGTATTCAATCAGGTCAAAACGCTGCTCATCAGACAGGCTCGTCCCGTAGTCCTCTCCCTCGTGGCCAATATTCAGATTCCCGGGGATGTTGGTATCGAGAACATAGGTCGGGCGGCGGGGATGGCGCCGAATCCGATCCGGACGAATCTCAAACCCGACGTGAACCGGGTCGAAGTCCTGCTGCCCCACCTCAAAGTGGACGGGACGTTGCCGTGCCGGCAGCAGCAGATGGTACAGGGTCGGCACGGAGCCGTTGTGGAGATAGGGGGCCGTCGCCCAGATTCCCTGCAACGGCCGCGCCGGATAGACCTGCCCCACATCGCGGCCTGTATCGCGCCATTTGACCGGCAGCCGCTGTTGTTCGAGGGTGTTCATCAGGATCTTCATCGAGGGATGATCCTTGTCCTCCCTCGCCTGGTGCTGCAGATCTTCCAGCAGATCCCGGATCATGCCCGCGAAGCTGGTCTGGTTGCCATTGGCCAGCCAGACCAGTTGATCGAAATTCCGGGAATCCGCGGGATCCGTACCGGCTTCCTCGAGCGTGAAGGTCCGGTGCACGATCAGCCCATTCCCATCCCGTCCGAGGGGACTGTGGCACTTCTGGCAGTGGGCCTGGTAGAGCGTCTTCCCACGCGCGGCCCGATCTTGATCGATGGCTCCAAACACCTGGACCGGCCACGCGGGAGGGGTCAACTTGTGCACCTCCAGTTCCATTTGCATCTGGTTCCAGATATTCACGCTGGTCTTCCTGGTGGCCAGATCAAACGTGGCCCCCACTCCAATCGCCTCACCCATACTTCTCTGGATGATGGAATTCGTGTTGGAATTCCAATGGATCCAGGCGTAGTGCTGCACGTTCCACAACGGGGGAACACTGACGGGCGCATTGACCGGCCGCAGATTCCGGGGATTGATCCCGCCGAACAATTCGACCCGTGCCGTTCCGAAATCATCCGCCCGGCCATAACCCGCCCGCAATCGGTTACCGGGCTGCTGCAGCCAGTGCCGAGCCTTCATGTAGTCGAGCCGGTAGACGATGTGCCGCACCACCTCGAGATGCTCCTCGAGGAACCGTTCGATCCTGTCTCGTTCCGTTTGAAACAGTTTGTTGATGAAGTCCTCGTTTTCTCCCAGAACTCCCAGGATCTCCCTGCGCAGATCATCGATGAATCCGGCATCCTCAGCAGAAAATTCCAGACGCGGCTGGGCGGGAGTCGACTCAGGGGTTGGCTTCGGAAGCTTCTTCTGAATGAGATCAAACACCCTGTCGGACAAGCGGTTCAGCACGGCCGCTTCCGCATCGTCGGCCTGCTTCTTGAGCCGGTCTCGCAGCCCCTGCCACCGCAGCGCCCAACCCTCATCGAGGACCTGCGTTTTGTCGCGACGCTTGAGATGGCCATCGATCATGCGTGCGAAGAACCGCCGGAATCGCCGCCGGTCCGACAGGGTCACCTCGAGGGCACGCCCCAGTCCATCTCCCAGCGCGTCGACATCGAGAAGCCCCGAGGCCCCATCAACCCGAACCACCTGCCCATTGAAGTGCAGGTCACTGGTGTGACAGGCGGCACAGGTGAAACCGAACATCTCAATCTTCCGGTCGGCCATCCCCTTCAGCCCGGGAATGACAACCTCATTCGTCACGATGCCCACCGGCAAACCGCGAGGGTTCCGCAGCGAGGCGGCACCTGGCAACAGTCCGAACCGGTCGAGTGTCTGCAGGAACATCGGCGGTGGCTGGTTCGGTACCACGGGAGCATCGACATCCTCGAGCGCTTCGACAACCGACATGGGGAAGAAACCACTCCCCTGGTCCGAGTAATGCCAGAGGTCCGCGTCAAATCGGCCGACCCCGTCCAAAGCACCATGATTGATCCCCACGGGGATCGGTACCGGATCGGCAGCATTCACGACCCTGAGGAGCTGCACTGTTGCCAGGACCATCAGTCCGAACATCGACCTGAGACCGTTTCTGCCGGCTGCCATGAAGCCACCTCTGTTCATCGACGACTGGTGGAGATTCCGCCGGGAAAAGGATCGCAGAATCTCCAGGCTTGCCAAGACCGCACGCCCGTCAAGACTGTACACAGGATTCGACTGCACAAGCCAGCCACCTCGGGCCGCTCAGCCCATGAACTGGATGTGAAAGCGCAGAATCCAGACCGGCGCAACAGTTTCTCCCGAAAGTTTGGCGCACAGGTCACTTGCGGAGAACCAGCAAAAGCCATCCCCCAAAAACCAGCCTGTCGGCCCCCCCGCAGATCCAGTGAGGTATTCGCGTCGTGAGCCGGTCGGAACCAGCAAACGGAGCGTTCTCTTCTCGGGGACAACCCGAATGCTGCATTGACTGGTTTCCATTGCGACTGCCATCTCCGAATGGCTCCACGGCACGCATTTGGCATGACGGCAACCAATCTCATCGACAAACTGCGCGACGGTCGGCATGGGCAGTAGGCCATTTGAATCATGACCCTGGTGGCCGGGTCTTCCCCCTCACGCGGAGAGGTCGTCGGAAATTTCCATGCCGGATTTTCGCAGAAATCGAGTGTCGTTCGGAGAAAATCAGGGACACACGCCCATCCGCCGAATCCAAACGAGCGCCGGTCCGATTGCGCCCAAGTGTCCACGTGGGACGTATCCGGGCGGGCCGAGGATTCTCTCCCAGTAAGTGACTCGCCGCTCGGGACAACCATTCCCAACCTCACCGCCTGAGAGTGAGGTGACCGCAGACCCGACGCGAAATGGCAGCCCTTCCGCTCCAGTTCGCGCATCGGTCGTCCATAATCTGTCCTCCGCTCTTGCCTCGTTGTCTCCGCCACCCCGATTTCGCCACGATTGCAGGCCAAGGCGGACTTCCTTCCACTCCTTTCCTTCGAACTCTTCGATCCCGCCTGCCACGAGTCTGCCGCTGGCGTTGCATCTCTGCAAACTGCCAGTTTTTCCTTCAGGACCGACCAATACGACCGACAGTCCGAAGACGTGGCGGCTGTCGCCGAATCCGTCTGTCGGAATACGGCCCCCAACACAAACTGGCGGATGCTGGTCCAGGTCGCCCGCGATCGGCCAGGAATGGAGCTGCTCCGCGATCGGCTGATCGTGTCCGGAGTTCAACTGCCCCCATTGGAAGATCATCACCTCGATGTGAAGAGTTGCCTTGCGTTTTACCGGGGTCAGTCGCTCGTGGTCAGCAACAGGCTGCACGGCCAGCCAGGGTGCCCGGATCCTTGGCTGTCGCAGAGGAGCCAGGCGGCGACAAGCTGACCGGGTTGTTGCACGATCTGTGCCTGCAAGAGGCGGTTGTCGATCCGCAGCACCTGCGGCGTGCGGGAACCTCCGCGCAGCCGGGCATGCTGTTGGACGGGTTCTCCCAGCGCGAGACATTGCGCCTTGCATTTGACGACCTGTTCCGTACCGACAACTCCCAATCAGCCCGGGTTGGATGACCACGTGAGCGGTGACTTGTGACCGCAGGATCCTGTCTGCATGAATGATCAACCCCACCCGCCGGATGTCTCCCCACGGCCCAAGCCGCAGGTCCCTCCCAGCAGCTGTCAGGGGAAGAAGTACATGTCCCTGAAGCGGTGGAGCAGCCTCTGGTATCAGGTGAGTCTCATCTCGGAATTGCAGCCCCAGACCGTCCTGGAGATCGGTGTGGGGGGAGGAGTGCTGAAGGCCGTGTGCCAGACTCTGGGCATTGCCGTCCAGACTGCTGACATCGATCCTGAACTGACTCCCGACTTCGTGTCCAGCGTTCAACGGCTCCCGCTGCAAGACCAGTCATTCGAACTGACGTGCGCGTTTCAGGTGCTGGAGCATGTCCCCTATTCCGAGGCGATTGTCGGGTTTCGGGAACTCTGCAGGGTCAGTCGCCGGCACATTCTGCTCAGCCTCCCGAATGCAGCTCGCGCCTATCCCCAACAGCTCACGATTCCGCCGCTGGGGAATGTTCGCGTGACCATTCCGGGGCCGTTGAGACCATTCCCCCAAATGATTCCCTCCCACTGCGGGGAGATCGGACGGCCCGGGACGCGGCTCCGCCAGGTCATCCAGGACCTGGGGGCTGAAACGCGGCTGGTGCGGGAATTCCGGGTTTTTGAGAACCCCTACCACCACTTTTTCCAGTTTGAACGACGCTGACCGGCCCGTTCCCCAGATCACTCGACTGCCCCGCGTACCCAGAGTTTCCGGATTCCGGCTGATTTGGACTCTACACAACAGTCTGTGGCCAATCCGATTCGATGCCGCGGATCACTGCCGCATGTCGGTCCAATTGGGAGAGGGCACACCATACCATTTGCCCCAAACCACCACCCATCCGTTCACCTCAGTGACTTCAAACGAGCCTAACCGTTGGCAACTGGGGTGGCAACTACTTTGTCGGATTCGGCGATATCGGGCGATCTCCGACGATCACCAGAAACGCAAAAACTCCCGGAAAAAGCTGGTTTTCCGGGGGTTTCGCAATGTGTTCAATTCCCCACCCACGATTCGAACGTGGACTGAATGATCCAGAGTCATTCGTGCTACCGTTACACCAGCGGGGAGTGACAGCGAGACAACCAAGATCGTCTGCAGTTGGGGCGAATGGTGAACAGCCGCCCCGCGGTAGTGGTAGAGAGGATAGCGAAAGGATGAGAGCGAGTCAAGGGTGCGGATTCGTGATGAACCACCTGAAAACAAGGAGTTGAATCGCCACCAACCGGGATGCATCTCTCCTCCCTGGGCCGCGTTGCCCCTCCTGCTCAGAGCCGCCCTTTGTCGGGCGATTGGGACGGCCCCCCCCCGGCTTCCGCTCCGCCGCCCACTGGCGATCCGGAACCGGCGTTCGCCGCTGCCAGCGCGGCCGCATACTGCTCGGGGGTGTTGATGTTCAGCAGCGACTGAAGTTGGGGATCGACCTCACGCAATTCCTCGAGACCCACATCGCGGCAAACACAGATGTCCAGAAGCTCCTGGACTTTCAGGCGATTCGCCGACAAAAGCCGCTCAACCGCCGGGAGAACCGTGGGCCGATAGACGGCCGTCAGGCAGTGCCGGAGTATGCCATCGTAGGGAGCGGCAATCTCGGCATTCCCCAGCAACTCAAACAGCCGCAGGACAAATGGGGCAGTCAGCAGTGGAAAGTCGCAGCCAGTGACGAAGGCTGCGTCGACACCTGGTCCCAGTGCTGCCAGCCCGACGGAGATCGCCTCCAATGGCCCCTGGTGTGGTCTGCGGTCGACGACGATGCGAATTCCCGGTTCGAGGGGGGGCAGAGCCTGTCCCACGGCTGCGACCACCACCATGTTTGTCGGTGCGATCATCGGCCGCAGAATCCCGACGATTCGCTGCAGCAACACTTCCCCTCCGAATGGGAGGGTCGCCTTGTCACGCCCCATCCGATTCGAACGGCCGCCGCACACAATGATGGCTCCCCGTCTCATCACTCCAGAGTATCGCGTTGATCCCTCCGATGCACGGGCCGGACGTCCGGTGGTCCCGATTGGTTCACGTCGCACCGCCGCTTGCAGAGCTTGCCAGAGGGCAAGCGCGACGGTGAGTTGCCCGGCCCGTTGGCGCGCTGCGAAGAACCGCCACACGCAACGGAAGTCCTGCGAACCAACCCCAGAACAACTTCTTCCTCCCAAGAATGCCATCCCGCGACTTCGGCCTGACCTCACGGCAGAACAATCGCAATGGCCCGGCGGACCTGGTTCGGTTACCATGGAGCGAGTGAACGTGCGGCAACCACAGCAGGGTGGAGAGTACGGAACATGGTGTCGGTTGGCTCATTTGCACATCGTTCCTGCGGCGGTCTGACGCGGCGCTCATTTCTTCGTGCCGGCCTGTGGGCGCCCCCCCTGGCCTGGGCCGGTCACTCCGCTGGTTGGCTGAGAAGCCCGCCGGCCCTGGGTGCGTCGGCCGGTCCCGCGCAATCGGTGCTGGTGCTCTGGCTGGGGGGCGGCCCCAGCCACCTCGATTTGTGCGACCCCAAGCCAAAGGCCCCGGCCGAGTATCGGGGCCCGTTTGGAAGCATCGCCACCCGAACGCCCGGCCTGATCTTCAGCGAACTGCTCCCGGAATTGGCCCAGCGCAGCGACCGGCTGGCCGTTGTCCGCAGCAATGTGAATTTCGACGGCGATCACCTGATCGCCGAGTCGATTGGCCTGACTGGTGCCGCGGCCGGTTCCGCCGGCTACCAACCCAACTTCGGATCGATCGTGTCGCGGCAACGGGGGGGCGGGACAATGCCGGCGTTTGTGTCGCTCGCCCGCGGTCCGATTGGCGATGGTCGCGGCCCGATGCTGGGCTACGGGGGTGGAATCTGGGGGCAGGCGTACGATCCCTTCATGCTGAGCTGCACCGAGCGGGGCGAGGTCGAGATTCCCGATCTGAAACTCTTTGACGGACTGACTCCGGGACGCCTGGCCGACCGGCGAACGGTGCTGGCAGGGCTTGATGCGGCCCGCCGTGACCTCGATTCCCGACGACTGGGCCAGTGGGACCGACTGCATGAACGGGCCCACGCGCTATTGACCTCCCCGGAGGCCCGGCAGGCGTTTGACCTGTCCCGCGAGCCTGATGCGGTACGCCGGGCCTACGGGCAGACGTCCGTTGGCCAGAGCTGCTTGCTGGGACGTCGCCTGGTCGAAGCGGGAGTACCGTATGTGCAGGTCAACTGGAGCCAGTTTGTCGAGGTGCTCTATCCATTCTCCGATTATGGTTGGGATACGCACGCCGACAATTTTGGACTCCTGGCCGACTGGCATGGTCCACTGCTCGACCAGGTCTTTTCCACCCTGCTCGATGACCTCGAGCAGCGGGGCCTGCTGAAGACTACGCTGGTCGTCTGCCTGGGAGAATTCGGCCGGACCCCGCGCATCAACGCGATCGGTTCGCGCGATCACTGGCATCAGTGTTACTTCTCGTTGTGGGCGGGAGCGGGCGTGCAGCCGGGCCGGGTGATTGGCGAAAGCGATCCGCGGGGCGAGTATCCCGTCAGCCGTCCCGTCACCCCGGCCATGGTGGGCACCACCCTCCTCGATCGCCTGGGCATCAACACCGAGTTGCGGGCAGAATTGGGTGTGCTGCGTGATGGAAGGGTGATTGATGAGCTGTTTTAGCCGAAGTTTTGGCCACGCCCTGGTGGGCCTCGGACTGGTCCAGTTCTTCCTGGGAGCGGCCGGAGCCGGGGAAGGCGAGCCGCGCCGCCTGACCCACGACGGAACCCTCAAGCTGGCCCCGGTGGTTCTGAATTCGTCCGGAGACGTGGTGTTTGCCAGGCACGAAAACCCCAACCTCGTCGCGCTGTTTCGGCTCACCCCGGCAAACGGTCAGGTGGAACGGCTGCAGCCCGCGGTCGCGGCCCACCAGTTCGACCCGGCCTACAGTGCCGACGGGATGTGGCACTGCCATGCCATGTCGGCGGGGAGTCCCCAACTTGTCCTGGTGATTCAACGAGTGGCGACGGGGGAGACGGTGGAATTCCGGCCGCGCGAAGCCCGGGCGACAGCCCGCAATCCGTCGTTCCTGCCCCGGACCGACCGCATTGTGTTTGGGATCTCCGATCTGCAGGGACACCAGATCGCGTCGGTCAATCGTCGCGGCGAGGATCTGCAGTACCTCACGCGGGCCGCCGGAACCAACTGCTGGCCCGCCTGCTCTCCCGATGGGGGCCGGATTGCCTTCGGCTCCAGCCGCGATGGCAACTTCGAGATCTATGTGATGGCGGCCGACGGTTCCGATGTCCGTCGGCTGACCGAGTCGCCGGGGCGCGATATGCGTCCCGCCTGGTCCCCCGACGGGAAACGCATTGCGTTCGTGAGCGTGCGCGACGGCAACAGCGACGTATTCGTCATGAATGCGGACGGCAGCGCCCCGCGCAATCTCAGCCGGCATCCCGGCCGGGACGATTATCCCGTCTGGATGCCCGACGGCCGCAGTGTGCTCGCGGTTTCCATCCGGGACGGGGAATGCGACCTCTTCATGTTCGACGTCGACTGAACCGGCTGGCGGCCACGCGGGACTACCGCGTGTTGAGCTGCTGGCGGTAGCGGTCCTGGGCCTGGCGAAACAGCCGTTCGACCGCCTCGCGGTCTTCGGTCTTTTCGAAGCGATTGCGGGCCGAAAGAACCTGGATCAGCTTGTCGATCCACTCAATGAAGAATTGCGCATCTTCGGAACTGGTGACGGGAGACTCCCCCACCTGTAGCCACACCGGGCTGGTGTGGGCGAAGGCAGGTCCGTCGAAGACCGTCCGATGCCGGGGCCCAGAGGCCCTCAGCGCGATCCAGCCGCTCCGGTCCACGGGCAGGTCCACCGCCACCTCGGCCCGCTGGACCCCCGTGGTCTGCGATGCGGTGACAGCGTGGCTTGAGACGACCCGGCCGTTCTGGATGAGTTCAACGGTGTCGAACGGAACCAGACTCTCGACCGAAGCCGCCACCCGCACACTCCCCCCTGCCCCGAGTCGCAAGGAGGCTCCCGGACCAGAGCCGTTGACCTGCAACCGGGGGATCGGTCCGTTGGTCACAAAGGTGCGCCCGTTTTTGAGTCCGTCGAGCCAACTCTCCATGGTGAGGGGCCCTGCAGTCTGGACATAGACCCGGTCGCCCCCCAACGGATCGGTCGAACGATCGAGCAGCGCGTCTGTTCCCACACAGGCCGAGAGTTTGAGGCCGCAATTCAGCAACCGGTACCACAGCCCAGTCGATTCGGCCTCATCGCTGTTGTACGACATCAGGTCGATGGCCTGGACCACTCCCAGGATGGCGTCGATGGGAAGTTCGCGGGCAGCCCCGTTGGGCTTGGCGAGATCGTCTTCAAACGGAAAGGGCTGCCCGGTGAACAGCGGGTGCCCATACGTCACCACACCTCCCTGTCGGACAGCCTCGGCCGCCATGGTGAAGTTGGCGGGGTAATCACGGAACAGCGGGGTATTGTCAAACCCTGTGTACTGTGGTTCGACCAGTTGGCGGATGCCAAAGAATTGCATATGCCCGTAGATCATGCTCCGCATCTCTTCGCCGAACATCAAAAGCTGCCGACTGCCCGAGGCGGGGTGAGGGCGGCCGGTGATCAGTTCGGCATCGCGGATGTCGTCTCCGACGTTGTTTGAGACACACAGATTGATGAAGTGCATCCCTTCGGCCCGGGCGGCCAGCAATGCCTCGGCCGGCGTGACCTTCAGAGGGCCGCCCGTGTGCAGGTGCACGTGGGAGTCTCCGGCAAACCACCCTTCGGAGGGGAGGTCGATCCACGATTTCAGATCCACGGTCAGTTCGGTCGACGCCTGCGAATCCACCACCAACTGCTGGGGGATCACTTCGAGTCCACCCTGGATTTCCAGGCGGGTTGGACCGGGAGGAGTCTCGATCTCAAATTCCCCTTCGGCATAGAAATAGTGCTGACCGGAAGTGGTCTTGCGAAGGATCGAGCCCCGCGGGGCGTACGACACCTCATCGACCCCGGTGGCCGTGATACGGGCGGCTGCCGCCTGCCCCTCGTGACGCAGCCGGACCTTGATCTTCCGCAGAGGAACCTCAGCGAAGTCTGACTCCGAGAGATCGAGGCGGTACAGCGTGCCCTCGTATCCCACGACCAGGATTTCCCCCGCCTGATCCAGTCCGAACGAGGCGATGCGCTGGGGAGCCATGCCGATTTGCCGCACGACCGAGAGTTGGCGATTGTCCTGTTGAAGGGCCCAGATACGCCGCGATTCAAAATCACCACAGACATAGTTGCCGCGGTAGGTCGGACTGCGGTCCCCCCGATAGACATAGCCACCCGTCACCGAGACGCCGTACTCGCGCCGGTACGAGAAGACCGGTGGAGTGAACGACGTCCCCTCCTTCCGGTACTGATCCGAGAAACCAAGAAATCCCTCGTAGACGTTCCAGCCATGGTTTTCGCCGCGACGGCAGATGGAGACTTCCTCAAACAGATTCTGGCCAATGTCTCCCACCCACAGGTCGGAGGTGACCGGATCGAAACTGAACCGCCAGGGATTGCGGTATCCCGAGGCCCAGATTTCAGCACGGGCCCCGGCGGGAGTCTCGCGGTGGGGGTTGTCGGCCGGGATGGCGTAGTTGAGTCCGGGGTCCTGGTGATCGACGTCAATTCGCAGGATCGCGCCGTGCAGGTCAGACAGGGCCTGCCCGTGTCCTTCCGGGTCATCCTGGGGACCGGCGTCGCCCGCCCCAATGTAGAGGTAGCCATCCGGACCGAAGGCGATCATTCCTCCCCAGTGCAGATCGGTTGCCTGGTGAATCTGCAGGATCATCCGTGAGGGCTGGCCGGCATCGCGGGCGAGGTCGGTGGTGGCCTGCCGTTCGACGATGACGGGAGAGAAGAAACTGCCCCGGTTTCGCAGGTGATACTTTACAAAGTACCGACGGTTGTTGACGAAATCGGGATGAAAGGCGAGGCAGACGACTCCGTCGAATTCGCCGGTCGTCGATTCCTGGGAGAGGTCCACGAAAAGCTCCCCCTTGCGGTCGGGATGCTGTTCATCAAAGCGCCAGATCTGCCGGGTCTTCTGTTCCACCACCACATATTTCCCAGGGCGTCCGGGAATGGGGTGGATCCAGACGGGGTTGTCGAACCGGACCGACTCGGCATGCAGCGGACGGAGTGTGGCCGGATGGGTGACCGACAGAATGGTCTTCGGAAGGCCCGGAATCGATTCGGCCAGCCCCGCCTGCTTGAGGCTGCCAAGGTAGGCAATCAAATCAACGAATTGCGTGGTTGTCAGAGACTTCCAGAGGCCGGCAGGCATCAACGAGGTCGCGGACCGCTGCTCGTCTTCAATGCTGTCGCTGGCGAATCGCACCAGGTTTCCCTCGGCATCGTACAACTGCAACTCATCGGCCGTCCGTTGGCGCACCACCCCGGAGTGGCTTTTGCCATCGCGGGTCCGGATCACCAGGGTGCCATAGTCGGGATGGAGATTGGCGCTCGGTTCGAGAATCGCCTGCACCAGTTGCGGTCGCGACAGCTTGTCTCCCACCACGGAAAGATCGGGGCCTGCCAGACGGGGCGCATTGCCGAACGCGTGGCAGCGCTGGCATCCCACGGCTTTCGATTCAAACACCTGGCGTCCCCGCACCGGATCGCCTCCCGAGAGTCCCGCCGTCCGGTAGCGGGCCAGTTCCGCCTGGTCGTCGGCTCCGACGATGGCAGGCAGGCCAAGCGAGAGCACCAGACACCACAGCGGAAGACGGAACATGGTGGAATTGGGCATCGGGACGTGTTCCGAGACAGAGGGAAACCAGGAAGCGGGCAGCAGTCTTGTGGGAGTCTAACCGGCTCCCATCGCAGGGTCGACCGGCAAGCTCCGCGGGGCCCCGATCCGGAAGGAGGCCCCTCGCGACTTACGGGCGTTGCAGCACCTGCCGGGCCTCGAGCAGACGCTCGCGCAGACGCGCGTAGGGAACCTGCTGGACCGCAACGTCATCCCGCAGCGCCAGATCGGCCGCGAGCGCCGCCGACTCCCCCAGCACCATGAAGACCGGCTCCATCCGAATCGAGCCGTAGGCGATGTGTGACGCCGCCAGGCAAACGGGCACGAAGAGATTGGCACACTCCGCTTCGCGCGGCACGATCGCCCGATAGGAGATGGGATAGGGCGGAAATCCCCCCACCTGCACGTCTCCCTCGTTGAAGACCCGCCCTCCCTGGGCGTAGCGCTGCACGTTGTGCGAGTCCATCGTGTAGGCGGCCATGCCGACACTGTCGGACACGGTCTCCCGCGACTGACAGTGATGCTGGGTCATGACCACGTCGGAGATCATCCGCCGGGCTTCCCGCACATAAATCTGGTGGGGCCAACCGCCGTTGTCGGTGAACTCATCACGGCACAGGCCCCACACCGACACTTCGGCGCGGATCTTCGCGGGAACCTGTTCATCATTGGCCAGAAAGTACATCAGCCCCTGCTGATACTCGGCGTGGGCCGTGATGATTTGGGCTCGGCGGGAATGGTTGGCCTCGGGATAGTCGTAACTCTCCCCAATGAAATCGGTCGAAAAAGCCCCGCAATTGTTGCAGTCGGACTTCCGGTTGGGCATCGGAATGTTGGAGCAAAAAGCATCCCAGACGCCCGCTTCGATGTATCGCCGCAGCAATTCATAATTCTCACGACGGTAGTTGGGGGGCTTGGGAAACGGAATGCGGTTCCCGGGAGCATCGGTCAGACACATGCGAAAGTTGTACGCCTGCACGCGCCGGTCTCCGGTGCCGTCACGCCCGGGTGTGCCCGCATGAATCCCGAAGAGCAGTCCACTGGTGGGGTTTCCAGGTTCCCGAAACGGATCGATGGGAACTTTGAATTGATGCTTGGTCGCCTGGACCGTCTGAACCCCATTGAGTGACTCACCATAGGTGGCGTTCGCCTCACGGCCCACGTGGTAGGCCACCCCTGCCTTGGCCATGAGGTCTCCCTCATAGGAGGCATCGATGAACACCCGGCCGGCGATTTCGCGCCCGGACTCCAGCCACAGCGAGCGGAGACGGGCCGCATGTTGGGTGGCCCCAAGGACAAGATCCAGCCGCTCGTTGAGCAGGACCGTGACCCCCGCCTCTTGGCACAACTCGTCAAACAGGCGCTCGGCGACGTGCGGCTCGAAAGTCCACATTTCAGCCTCGCCCCCCTGCTGTCGGCCACTTTTGTAGTCGGCACGTTTCTGGAAGGTCCAGGAGGCATCCTGGGCATAGTGAGTTCCCAGGCGGCGATAGAAATCCCGGGCAAACCCGCCTATCACGGTCTTGTTGCCAATATCGGTGGCCCCCAGGCCCCCCGAGGTCATCCCTCCCAGATGAGCGGAGGGTTCGATCAGCACGACAGTTCGCCCGGCGCGGGCCGCCGTGACCGCCGCGGCGACCCCACCCGCGGTGCCGCCGTAGACGACCACGTCGAACCCGGGCTCGGCCGCGCGTCCAACAGCCGACAGGCTGGTCGCGAAGAGCAGCAGCAGGCCAATCCGGCCACTCTTTCTGGCGAATTCAACAAACAGCATGGTGATCTCCTGGAGCAATCGAATGAGCCCTGGGTCCTGTCATTCAAGGCACCGCGGAAGAGACTCCCATGGATGGCTGGAGGGATTCTCCACGAACACGACACGTTCTATCATTCCGACCGTTGAATTGCGATTGCGCTCCCGGTGAGGGCCGGCGACTGCTCGGCGGAAAAAGACCTGCCAGCAGTGAAAACGGTGCCGTGTGGGCCATTCGAAGTCGTCGGCAAACTGAACTCGGGGTGGCCCAAACGCGCCACTTGTGAGTTCTCCCTTAAACCAACCCGCGACCAACTCAGGAGCGGGGTTTGATGATCCAAAGCTGGAGAACTGACGGTGACAGATTCGCTCAGCGCGTTGCGATGGATTCGTCGGGGGCTCGTTATCGAGGCCGGACTGGCCGGACTTGGCCTGGTCTTGTGGAATGGCATCTTTTGGGCCTCACGCGAGGCCGACCAGCTTGCCGCCCGGTTCAAGCAGTCCGAGGCGCAGATGAATCAGGTGTACGAGGTCCGCGAAGCGCTGCCCGACGAGACTCCCTCGGTGATGGTTCAGGAAAAGGGGGTTGTGCGACGCCTGAAGGGAACCATTAAAGATCGGGAGACGTTCCAGGAACTGTCGCAAGTGCAAAACGAGATTCTCTCCGGGCTCGATCGACTGCGGGGAATGGTCTATTTCATGCTGTTCATTCTGCTGTTCGTACCTCTGTTGCGGATTTGCGGAACCTGGTGGCTCACCGCACTTCCACTGGGGGGGCCAAATGGTGAGCTGTGGCGCTGGGGGACGCGACTGGGCGCTGTTGTGCTGGGACTGGCGCTCTGGTGGACTCTCAGCCAGATTGGAAAAGATTGGCGGCACGGGGTGGTCGCCCGTTCGGAATTGGTCAACCTGGTTGCAATGTGGACATTTGTCGGAACCCTGCGTTATCTCGTTGAACTGGCCCAGGTGACAGGCGACACCATCTACCTGGCTCGCTCACACGGGTTTCACCAGACACTCAGGTGGTTCCTGATCGCGGTGGGCGTGGGTGGCTTTTTGATGATTTGGATTCAACCCGGACCTCACATTGCAGGGCCGTTGTGGATCCTGACAGCGGTGGCTGCCCTGGTGATGACCGGACTCTATATCCGCCAATTGCTGGGAATGAGAGGGCATCTCGGGGAGTTGCTGAATTCGGACCTGTGAGTGAAGCGCCCTGCGGAGATTGCCGTCCGGGAAACAACAAACGGGACTGGCGGGAACGCCTCTCTCCGGGTCTCTCTCAACAGGCAGAGTGTCAGCCGGATCAGGCCGAGAGGGAATCTGCTCGCCGCATGGAACCCCCTGTCGGCAATTCCGGGGGCCAGAACGAGAAATGAAACAGGCCGCCCTGGAACATTCCAGAGCGGCCTGACATTCAGAGCGTCACAACAGAAGGTCAGCGATGTGACCAGTCGTCGCGTGACGACGGATCAGCCGACGGTGGTCAGATCGAGGCGGCCACCGGTCTGGGCCATCACCTGCGAAGCGACCTGATTCACACTGAAACCACCGGGAAGCCGGACCAGCGGCTTCTGGTGCTTTTCACAAATTGCCTTGACGTCGCCGTAGGAATGGCTCGACCAGCGGATGGCCAGCAACACGAGGGCAACATCGGGCTGGCTGGCGGCCGATTCGAGAGTCTCGAGTCCATCCTGGTCCTGGGTGGAGACCCAGTGCACGCTCTTGAGACCAAGAGCCTCAACCAGGGCCTGCTCGGCCGACTCACGGCGATCGCCTCCGACAAGCACCAGAGACCGCCCCTTGAGCAACCGGGCTGTTTCCAGCACGTCGGGATGAGGACGATCCTCGCTGGGCTCTTCGCCTCCTTCGGGAGTTGCATCGAGGAAGCGCTCGATATCCTTGACCACCGCCTGCATCGAACGGGGGAGTTCCTCGTTGTCGGGCAGCAGGTCCATCACAGGAAGCAACGCTTCGCGGAAATCACGATATGTTGACGGAACTCCACCGGAGTAGAGTTCATCCACCATCGCATAAATGACCGGCCAGTAATCGTCGGCATGCTCGGGCTGGTCTTTCAGAATCTGGCATTTGTGAGCCAGTTTGCTGAAGACTTTTTTCTGCTGCTTGATCCGCTTCCGGGCCTCGACAACCGATCCTGCGGCCGCCTTGATGCGGGCCTGCAGATCGGCGGCCAGGTTCGGATCGCCGGGATCATCGAGCCGCATGAACCGACGGATGAAGATCTGCTGCTCATTCGCGGTGTGCTTCAGCCACTGGAAGACGTCCCGCTGATCGGTGTCGGCGTAATTGTCGAACTTGACCACCGAGATCCGCAGCATCGACTGGGCTTCGGCGAGCAGATTGAGGGCATTCTCGAACTCAACCGCATCGCGATCCTTGTCGTCCTCCATCGACCGCACCAGGGCGACCGCCTCCGCCAAAGTCTCGAAGCAGGCAGCGACCTCGTCGTACCGGCTGGCATCGTTGCTGGAAGGACCGTTCGGATGATTCAGCCAGAGGAAGCAGTTGGGAAGCAGCTTGGCGCGGGCGATCAGATCACGGTCCAGCGGCTCCACATCGGTGGTGAAGTCGGCCCGGTTGGCCAACAACCGCCGCCGGGCCACCGCCCAGCGGGCTCCTTCCGCCTTCAGCCGGCACCGCTGTTCAATCAGGGCAAAATCGACAGGGACAAACTTCTCACCCCCGACAGCCCGGCCCGCGTCAATGAGTCCAGTGCGAGGCCGCAGTCCCGTATCGACCGAGCGATAGGCATCGGATTCTCCAACCGCCATGGGCGGCCGGGGTGATGCTGCCTCCTCGTACGTGCCCCCTTCGGAAGTGCCGATCGCCCGCGCCACACGCATTCTTCGCAGAGGAGGAGCCGCGTCACCAGCGGGAGAATAGCTGCCAGCCGATTCCCCCGTCGCATCGAGGACCACCTGGGCCAACTGCCGCAGGACCTGCCGCGAATCGGGATCACTCGCCAGGCGGGCAATCATGCGGGACAAAGATTCAAAAAAAACCGGATCGCTGTGAGGCACGTTGTCGTCCTTGTAGGAAAAAACGAAGACCAAAAATCAGTTGCCGGGGGAAAGTCGCCAGCAACTGACGACTCCTTGAAAGGGAGGCCGACTCATTCAGCCAGAAGGCAGTGTCCCGCGAACCTCAACCAGACTGAAAACCCACGTCAAATCCAGATTGTACAACCGGAAACCGGAAGGCATCGGGCTGGATCTGTCGACTCTTCAGCGTGCTTTGGTCGAGGCTACTGCAGACCGCAAAAGACTAGCATTTGATGAAGAAAGAATCCAGCCCCAAGCAGAGCCGCATTCCCCCACGATTCGGTTCAGCGGGCCCCACTGCGACTGGCAATCAGACTGTCGAGTTCCGCCTTCAGGCGGGGCAGAATCTCGTCATAGGGATAGGCCCCCAACTCCTGCGGACCGCGCTTGAGATTCACGAAATTCGGGGCACACCACAGCCCGAGATCCGCATCGTCGGTTTCACCTGGTCCATTCACACGACAGCCCATGACCGCGATCGTGATCGCATGATCCCGGGCATAACCCGTCAGCTCCTTGACCTGTTGCGCCAACTCGATGAACGCCTCGTTCTCCACCCGCGAACAACTGGGGCAACTGATGATGTTCAGACTGTCAAGGTTGAAACGCACCACGCTCCGCGTTCGACCGGCGGCGATGTCTGCCAGAATCTGTCGCCCCGCCTGAATCTCCTCCCGCTTGCGGGAATTGGGAACCGTCAGCGAAACCCGGATGGTGTCTCCCAGTCCCTGGCTGATCAATTGCTCGAATGCAATCCGGGTCTTGATGATCCCCTCGGGGGGGAGCCCCGCTTCGGTCACGCCGAGATGCAGGGGAACATCAGGACGCTGTGCGGCAAACCGCTTGTTGACCTCGATCACCTTGTCGGGATCGGAATCCTTCAGCGAAACGCAATAGCGGGTGAACCCCAGGGAGTCCAACAGACTGCAGTGCTCCCAGGCGCTCTCCAGCATGGGAGCCAGCGAATCGTCGGGAGCGAACTTCTCCGCCTGGGCGGGATCCACCGACCCGCAATTCACCCCCACCCGCAGCGCCAGATCGTGCCGGGAAGCAATCTCGGCCAGATACTTGACCTTGTCTTGCCAGGGCTTTTCACGCTCGTGGTGGTAGAGGTGCCCCGGATTGTACCGCAGCTTGTTCACGTGCGGCGCGACCAGTTCCGACATCCGGTAGTTTTCCTGCAGGTCGATCACCAGGTTGGCCTGGGTTCGGGCCCGGATTTCCACCAGCGCCTCGGCATCCCGCTTGCTGTCGACCGCAATCCGGACGACATCGGCCCCCGCCTCATGCAGATCGTTGATCTGGGCCACAGTCGCGTCGACATCCGTCGTATGTGTGGCACACATGCTCTGAACTGCGATCGGATGGCCGGCTCCGATGGTGATCGAACCGATGCGAACAGGTCGTGTCGGATTGCGGGGAAGATTCACGTGCAGGCAGCCTCAAGGGAACGGGAAGAATGCGATCCGCCTGCTCCCCAGAGGGGCACGATGCCGACCGCCACGACAAACTCTAGTGGCGCGAACCGCGAACGGGAAGTTGACTGGCGGACGAAGCGTCGCCAACCCCACTCCGCTCCTCTTGTCAGTCCGGCGTTGATCTTCCCATAATGGCCCAAATTCGCAGGGTTGGCGTTCACGGTGTGACCGAGGTTCAGCCCTGTGTCCTGCGGGCCAGGCGACCATCAGGACGCGTCCCTTGCCGCCACCAGACGAGGAGTGTCCGTGAAGACCGGATGTCGCATTTCACCGCGGATGGTTTGGCAGCTGTCTCTATTCGCGGCCTTGGTGTGGGGGCCTGGTCTTCTGAATGCCGGAGACTGGCCGCAGATTCTGGGACCGAATCGCGACGGCCGGGCAGACGACGAACGTCTCGCCGAGAAGTTCCCTGCCGACGGACCCCGTCAGGTCTGGGAACTCCGGGTGGGGGAAGGGTTCGCCGGTGTCGCCATCGCGGGGGATCGGGGTATTCTGTTTCACCGGGTCAGGAACCAGGAAGAAGTATTGTGTTTTGAGCCCCAGACCGGTGCCAGGGTTTGGGCGACGGAGTCTCCCGCGAGCTATCAGGGAGGGATCGCACCAGACAATGGGCCCCGCTGCGTCCCGCTGGTGCAGGGGGATCGCGTGATCGTGTTCGGGGCGGCCGGACAGATGCACTGTCTGGCTCTGGCCGATGGCGCCAGGTTGTGGACCCGTGATCTCTACCGGGATTTCAAAGGCAGCGAGGGCTACTTCGGAGCCGGCAGCACGCCGCTGGTTGTCGATGGCAAGGTGTTGGTCAACGTCGGGGGGGGCTCGGGCGCTGGGGTAGTCGCCCTGAAACTTGAGACGGGCGAAACGGTCTGGAAATCGACCGACGAGGGAGCCAGCTACTCGTCCCCCGTGGCGACGCAACTTGGTGATGGGTCTGCGGCGATTTTTGTGACCCGCCTCAACTGTCTCGCAATCCGCCCCAGCGATGGATCGGTGCTCTGGCGGTTTCCGTTCGGGGCCCGCGGTCCAACAGTCAACGCCGCCTCTCCGATCCGGCTCGACGACCGGCTGTTTCTGAGCGCCAGCTACGGGATCGGCGCGGTCATGGCGAAAATCTCCCCCGACAAAGCCACGCCAATCTGGGAGACCAACGACTCACTCTCCAGCCAGTACACAACCAGCGTGCTGCATGACGGCATGCTGTACGGAGTTCATGGTCGCGCCGACGGGGGCGACGCCAGCCTGCGCTGCGTCGATCCGCAGACCGGCAAAGTTCTCTGGTCGCGCGATGGCTTCGGCGTGGCGCATGCGATCCTGGCCGACGACAAGCTGCTGCTGATCAAGGATGATGGCACGCTGGTTCTGGTCCGCCCCGATCCCGCCCGCTGCGTCGAACTGGGAGAGGCACGGGTGCTGAAGGAAACCGTGCGGGCTCTTCCCGCCCTCAGTCGCGGCAGGCTGTACCTGCGCGATACCCGACGGCTGATAAGTCTGGATGTCTCGGCCCCATGAAGCCCCCCACTGGTCGCCCCGCCTTGCCCCCCACCTTCCGGTTTGAATTGTCGCTGGCGAATGAGCAGTCTTTGATTGCCCTGCAACGCCGGCGCATCCGGGAGGCCCTGCGGACCACCCTGGAGGATGAACGGGTTGTCTCGTGCGAACTGAGTGTCGCTGTCGTGACCGATCCCCGGATTCATGAGATCAATCGCCAGTTCCTCGACCACGACGAGCCAACCGATGTGATCACCTTTGAACTGTCCCCCCCCGAGCGGGTGAAAGGGGTGCGGCTGCGGCCCGGGGGATGCCCGGTCCGACGGGGAGCCGCCAAGCGGATTGAAGGCGAAGTCGTGGTCAGTGCGGAAACAGCCCTCCGTCGGGCTCCAGAGTTCGGCTGGCCTCCTCATCAGGAACTGACGCTCTACCTGGTGCATGGCTTGCTGCACCTGTGCGGCTACGACGACACCACTCCCCGCGAAGAGCAGTTGATGCGGCGCCGGGAAAGTGAAGTGCTGGCCCTGCTGGGTTTGAAACCGCGGGTTGCCAGATCTCAATGACCGCCAGCTTCGACCCCGTTTGGGGATGGTCGTGGACACTCCTGGCCGCGTTGGTCTCGCTGGCGGTCGTGCTGGCGACCTACCGTCGCCGGCTCGAGTCGCTGTCCGGACCGACCCGCAGGCTCTTGATGGCCCTGCGACTGGCGACCTGGAGCCTCGTGGTGTTTGCGCTCCTCCGGCCCGAGCTGGTGGTGACCCAAACCGACCCCGGCTCGGCCCGCATCGTGGTCCTCACCGACAAGAGCCGCAGCATGACGGTCCGGGATGGACCGGGAGGAAGTTCCCGCCGGGACTGGCTGCTGCAAACCGTGACGGCCGTCACCCCCCAACTGAAACGCGCGGGACGCGAAGCCGAAGTTCAATACTTTGAGTTTGGCGAGGATCTGTCGGCGGTCGAGAGTCCCGAGGGCGAGGCGGATGCCCCCCAGACCGCACTGGGACACGCACTGGACGAACTGTCGCGTCAGGCGGCCGCCCACCGGCTGCTGCGGATTTTCCTGATGTCCGACGGCGCCCAGCGGGCGCTGGCTCCCCGGGAAATCGATCCCCGGGGGGTGGCACTGCGGCTCGCCGAGCAGAACGTGCGGATTGACACCCTCTGTTTTGGCTCGACTGGTGTGACCGAGAACAGCCTCGACGTGATCGTCGAGGACCTGCAGGTCAATCCCACCGTCTTCGTAAAGAACACGGTCGTGGTCGGAGCCAAGGTGCGGGTGCTGGGGGGAGCCGGTCGCGAAGTGCTGGTCAGACTGAAGCTCGAGAATCCCCAGGCGGCCGCCGCCGGAGGCGAGCCGATGCTTCCGGTGGGAGTTCCCCTCCGCCTGACTCCCAGCCGGAATGACGAGGTCTTTCCAGTGGAATTGACCTTCGTCGCCGACAGCCCCGGTGAATTTCGGCTCACGCTGGAGGCCCCGCCGCTCGAGGGGGAAGCGCTGCAATCCAACAACAGCGTGAGCACCTATGTGACCGTGCTGAAGGGAGGACTGAGCGTCGCCTATTTCGACGTCGAGCGGGGCGAACAGCGGCTCTTGCGACGCATTGATGAATCTCCGCACATCCGGCTGGATTTCAAACCGGTTCGGCTGCTGCCCGGTCTGCAGACGGCCCCCATTGAGGCGACCTGGTTCGAGCCCGGAAAATACGACGTCTACATCATCGGAGGAGTTCCCGCCCGGGCGTTTGATGCCGCCGGGCTGAAGCGATTGGCTCAATTGATCCAACAGGGAGCGGGCCTGTTGATGACCGGTGGAACCTATTCGTTCGGTCCGGGAGGCTATGCGGCCTCTCCCCTGGCGGACATGCTGCCGGTCGAAATGCTGGCGACCGAGACCCAGTTCGCCGAAACGATCGACGTGGGACTGTACCACGCCCAGTCCCTGGCCATGCGCCCCACCGACCGCGGATTGATGCATTATGTCATGCGGCTCGATGAGCCGTCTCGCAACCTGGAACGCTGGCAGGCGCTGCCGGCCCTCAACGGCGGGAACCGGTTCGCGGCGCTGAAGCCCGGGGCCGTCGTGTTGGCCCAGTCGGAAGATCAGGTCCCCCTGTTGGTGGCCCAGGACATCGGCAAAGGTCGCGCCATGGCGTTCGCCGGTTTCACCACGTTTTACTGGTACCAGGCGGGCTTTCCCGAGGCACACCAGCGGTTCTGGGAACAGGTGATTCTCTGGCTGGCCCACAAGGAAAATCAGTCTGACCAGGCGGTCTGGCTGAATCTCGAAGGCCGGCGATTCCGCCGCGGCCAGCAGGTCAATATGACCATGGGGGCCCGCGATCCCGTCACGGGTCCCTTGCCGGATGTCGACTTCACTGTGGAGGTGTCTGGTCCCGGAGGCAAGCGGTTTCCGTTGTCTCCCCGGCGAGGCCCCGCCGAGACACTGGCCCGTTTCACCGAAACTGCCGAACCGGGAGAGTACCGGGTGATGGTCGATGCCCGGCGTGACGGTGCCCTCGTCGGACTGGGGGCCAGCAGCCGCTTCCTGGTGGAAGATCAGGATCTGGAATTGCACAACCCCGCAGCCGATCCAGGACTGCTGGCGGAATTGTCCAGGACCACCGCCGGTGCAGCGGTGACTCCCGAAGAGTTTCCGGGATATCTCGATCGGCTGCTGGCCGAATCGTTGAATATTGATGTGACCCGGGAACGGCGGACTCCCTTGTGGGACAACGGCTGGGTCCTGGCGATCTTCACAGGGCTGCTGTCGCTGGAATGGTGGTTGAGGAAAAAGCGGGGCCTCGTCTGAGCTTCCCTGACCGGCAGCCTTCACCCGGACGGAAAGCCTTCGGCAGACTGTCCTTTCGCCACGAACTGCACCACGTATAATGAGGTGGGTGGGCAGGAGTCGACTTCCCCCGGTTGGCCAACAGTAGACAGGGCCTTCGAGGGCTGATGTCTGGGGTGGGAGCCAACGCTTTTCGCGAACAGTCTGAGACAGGGGACCAGGATGGCTGGAACTGCAGAGTCGAAATCGACCGTGGCGAAACGGCAGTTGGCGACGCCTGTCCCCTATGTGGAATACGACGAGTTTGTCGAGATCCAGATTGCCAGGACGCGCGACAGCCTGCGGACCAATGAGATCATCACCGCGCTGACGCAACTGGCGCTGTGGGTCATCGGATACCTGCTGGTGGTGGTGATTCTCGATCAATGGATCGCTGACCGCGGACTTTCGCCGCAGATCCGTCTGGTCCTGCTGCTGGGGCTGTTGGCCGGATCGGGTTACCTCGTCGCCTACCGGATTCTGTGGCCTCTGCTGCGCCGGATCCATCCGCTCTACGCGGCCCGGGTCATTGAGCAGGCCGAGTCCCGGTTTCAGGGGAACCTCGTCAACTGGATCGATCTGAAGGAAGCCGGGCGGTCGACCGAGTCGTCCGCCGCGGTACGGGCCATCGAAAAGCGGGCCGCGGTGGGTTTGGATCGCATGGATGTCGACACCGCGGTCGATCGCCGTCCCCTGATGCGTGCGGCGTACGCCCTGCTGGGTGTGGTGGTGCTGTCGGCGATGTATGTGGCGTTCTCCCCCAAGGACCCGTTCTCCAGCGTGCACCGCGCCCTGCTGCCGCTCTCATCGACCGGGGTCGCGACCGAGACGACGATCAGCGACATCACTCCCGGTGATGTGGAGGTCACCGCCCGCAGCCAGGTGACGGTCGAGGCCGATCTCCGGGGCAAGGCGGTCGAACGGGCGCAGATCCTGCTGACAACCGCCGACCGGAAATTTGTCGATCATGCGGTCGAAATGCGGCGGATTGAGAGTGGGCTCCCCCGGTTCCGTGGGGTGCTCAATGGCGAGAATGGGCGGGGTCTGCTGCAGGATGTCGAATACCGCATCATCGCGAACGACGCCCAGTCCGAGACCTTCCGCATTCGGGTCATTCAACCCCCCTCCGCGCAGATCGAACAGCTCACCTACTCCTACCCGGCCTACATGCAACTCGAGCCCCGCCAGGTGCCCGGGCCGGCTGTTGATGCCTGGGAAGGGACGAAGGTCACTTTCGAAGGGCGGACCAATCTGCCGGTCTCACAGGCCCGGCTGATCCTGACCGATACGGAACAGGAAACGCAGGGGGAAGAAGTGAACCTGCGCATTGAAGAGGGAACGCGTTTTTCTGGCTCGTGGACCCTGGGGTTCCGCAGCGATGGAACCGCCCCCCGTTTTTACCATGTGGCCGTCAAGACGACGGATGGCTTGATCGATCCCAATCCCGTGCGGATTCCAATCGATGTCCGGGCCGACCAGCGTCCCGAGGTCTCGCTGCTGTTTCCCACCTCCGACCTGGAAAAACCGGCCAACGCCATCATTCCGCTCGCCATCAGCGCCAGCGATCCCGATTTCCAGCTCCGCTCGCTGACTTTGAAGTCCGAACGGAATGGAGCACCGCTTCCCGACCAGCCGCTGTTTGAATCGGACTTTCCGACGCGCAAGCTCGAACGGACCTGGGACTGGGATCTGCAACGCCTCGGGCTTCAGCCCGGGGAACGGGTCCAATACTGGATCGAGGCCCGCGACAACCGGCAGCCGGTGGCCAATCGCACCAACACGCCGCGGCTCAGTCTGCTGATCCAGGAACCGTTCGACAGCGATCAACAGGCCCAACAGGACCTGGCCGATGCGCGACAGCAGTTGGCCGACGATCTGGCCGCCACTCCTCCCAATCTGAATCCCGGGGAGGGGGCCGATCCGCAGCAGGAGGAACAGCCGCGGACCGAGCCGACCGAGCCCAGGCCCCCATCGGAGGAACTGGTCGGACGCGGATCGGAATCAGGCGACGACAGCGAGACCCAGCCGAAGAATCCAGACGAACGGAACGACGCGAATGACACCGACGACCAAACCGAGTTCCAGAACCAGCTCGAGCGGTTGTTGAGCCGCGAAGAACGCCAGGCGGACTCGCCTTCCCGCACTCCAACTGAAGACACCCAGAGTTCCGCTGGATCCGATGATGCGGAAGCGAGTCCTTCCGCGGACAACCCGGAGGAGAATCGGGGAGCTGCCGAGTCCGAAAAGTCACAGCCGGACAACGGAGCGAAGTCCTCTTCGACAAGGGGGGGGCGAGAGGGGAAGTCAAAGACACCCGGTGAATCGGGGGCCGAGTCATCGCAGAGCGACTCCCGGCAGGGCGACGAGGGTGTTTCCAACGAATCAGTCGAACAGCCCCGATCAACCGGGAGCAAGCCCCAACGGGCGACGCCGAAGGGGTCCGCCGGCAAGCAGGGTTCATCCCAGGGACCGCAGCAGTCCAAAGTCGATGAAGGGACCTCCGAGGAGCAAGACCCTGCCGATGAGGGGACGTCTCCCGCCAGCGAAAGATCCCCAAAAGACCGTCGGCCGACCGACTCTCAGCGAAAGGGACAGGACCGGAAGGACTCTGCCTCCGCGCCCGAGTCTGGTGACGCCCCCTCCCGCCAGGAATCAGCCACGGACGAATCGGAAGGGAGCAACGAGAGCGCTGCGGAGGAGCCCCGGAAACAGAATCCCAATGGGCGCGAGACGAAGCAGGGCTCCAAGGCCTCCTCCAATTCCGACCCGACCGAGAAGCCCACGCGGAACAGAGAGCCAAGCCGGAATTCCTCACCCCCCGATGGTGACAACTCCCCCGCCGGTAAGCAGCCGATGGAAGACGGCGAGGAAACCCCGTCTTCCCCTGACGAGGGAGAGGGGGCTTCCGGGGCAGGACAGCAACCGAAGTCGTCTGAACCTCCTGCCGGTCAGCGCCCGCCGCGTCCCGGACAGGAACCCAAATCGCGATCGAAGCCCGAGCGCTCCGAACCCTCGGACTCTGCAGACTCGGAAGGCTCCGACGACCAGCAGTCTTCCGGCGAAGGAGAGTCGCAGCAATCGGGCGAGTCGTCCCAGAAACCTGCCAAGTCCGGCAACTCACCCGGGCAGCAGCCAACCGGGACCAAAGGAGGGATGAAACCCAACTCCGGCGAATCCGACCAGAACCAGTCTGCAACTCCAGGCTCTCCCGACAAGCAGGGCTCTCGGCCTGAACAGTCGGGAGGATCGAAAACCGGACAGCCGCAGGGATCGGGGAACAAGTCGACGGCGAAGTCGGAATCGTCCACCGATCAGGGTACCGGAGACGAACCGGAAGGGTCGCCGTCAGAGAGTGATGAACAGCAGGCGGCCGACTCGGGGGACACTCCGCGCAATCCGCAGGGGAAACAGTCCGCGCCGAAGAGCGGGTCCCCCAAATCCAAAACCGCAGCGGGGCCTCGCTCGGCAAATTCGCAGGGTGAATCCTCCCCTTCGGAGGGAGAATCGGCACCGCGAAGCAAACAGCCGGATGAATCCCTCGAACATGACGATCCCCCCTCGGACCGTGAACCGTCTGCCAAGGGTTCCCAGGCCCCGAACAAACGTCCCAACAATCCCTCCGAAGTCGGCAATCAGACGCCCAAGGGTCAGGGGCGTCCGCAGGGACAGCAGTCCCAACAACCCTCGGCCGGAGAGAATGGAAACAGCAGTTCCTCCGATCAGGGGAACAGTGGCGGCAACCAGGAAGGGACGGGGGAATCGACCAATGAGCCGGGAGAATCCCAGCCAACCGGCGAACGAACCGGCCAGTCGAAACAAGGCCAGGGATCCGGCCGGAAGGGGCGGGGAACCACCGAGTCAGGCGAGGGAGATTCTGGTTCCGAATCGTCCAGGCCTGCGGCCTCTGGACAACAGAAAGGGTCCCGTCCCGGTGAAGGACAACCGGGTTCGGAAGCTGGATCCGAGTCGAGTGACGGGGAAGGCTCGCAGGGCGAGGCTGGCGACTCTTCGAACTCCGCCGATTCCGAGTCGGGAAAAGAGGGTGGAGCGCCAGGTCCCGCGAAGGGCAAGTCGGGCACAGACGCGGCTCCCTCCCGAAGTGGTCAGGGAGAATCGGGACCGAATTCGAAATCAGGCAAGTCCAACCCGGGTTCATCCGGCAACCAGGCGGGCGGGAGTTCCTCGGCATCCCAGCCCAGCCAGGGAGGTGAACCCTCAGCCACACCGTCCGCCGGTTCGGGACAGTCGGGAGCCGGCCGGATGGGAGAGAGCTCTTCCCGGTCGAAGCCTCCTGCCGACGGAGCCGCTCCGCCTCAAGGCCGGGGAATTCCTGAGGCAGGTGCTGAGGGGGAAGGGGCCGCAGGGTCTGGTGACTCGGGCTCGGGAGAGCCCCCGGCCTCGGACGAGCAGAAACTCGACCAGCTGAAGGAAGCGAGCAACCTCATTCTGCAAAAGCTGAAGGGCCAGCTCAGCCGGGGGGAAGTGGATGAAGAAACGCTCCAGGATTTGGGCTGGAAAGACCTCGGCCAGCTGCGGAAGTTCGTGAGCCGCCTGGAGGAAGGTCTCGACGACACGAGTGACGACCTCTCCCCCGAGGCCCAGGCCCGGCGTCGCCAGTTCGAAGAAATCCTGAAGTCCTTACGGCTCGATGACCAGACCGAGACCCGGGCCCGGGGAACTGGTACCGAACGTCGGGTCGATCAGGTCGATGCCGGACGCCGCCCGGTCCCCAGTTCGTTGCGCGAGCGCTACGAGGCGTACACCCGCAGCCTTTCCAAGCCCGGATCCTCGGGGAAGGGAACGGGCAAACCGGCAACGCCCCCACCCGCGACCGGGAAGAATCGCTGAGAACTCCGCCTGGGTGCAGATCTGCCGGGAACTCCCATGACACTGGTCTCTTACCTCGAACCGCTGCGACGCCACCGCACTGACCACCAGGTGGTGATCGCAACGATGGGTGCCGCCCGAGAGTGGATGCGTTTGGGCACGCACCCGCTGGACTTCATCTACGCTCCCTCCGCGATGGGACAGGCCCCCACTCTGGGGCTGGGGCTGGCGCTCGCACAGCCCAATCGACAGGTGATCGTGCTCAACGGCGATGGCTGCCTGCTGATGAACCTTGGCTGCCTGGTGACCATCTCGGCATGCGACGTTCCGAATCTGGTCGTGGTCACGGTCGACAACGGGGTCTATGAAGTCACCGGGGGACAGGCAACCGCAGCCCACGGCGGCTCTCGCGGCCGGCGGCAGGCGGTGGACTACGCCGCCATGGCCCGGGGCGCGGGCTGGAATTCGGTCTTTCAATTTGAATCGGCCACGGACTGGGAGGCGGGCCGGGAGGCGGTCCTCAAAACCCCCGGTCCCACCTGCGTGGTCTGGAAAGTGGCGTTCGACCCGACTGGCACAGTCCCCAAATCGCCGGCCCCGGCCCCCGGCCGGGCGCGGGAATTCCGCCGTCTGCTCACTCGGGGATAGATGTTGTCCCGTTGCCGGACACGATTCCACCCATGGTCCCGCCGGCTCGACGTCCCCCCTGCCCCGTGGGTCAGACCTCTGGATCGCGCGGTCCCCCCGGCGGGAGAAATTCCGCCAGCGGGCAGCCCTCGCAGTGCGGTTGCGGTCCACACCAGCGCGAGCCCACCTCGTCGATCCAGAGGACCAGCTGCCACAGTTCGATCTCCGCCGTCACGGCCCAGTTCCTCAACCAGGCCTGCCATTCCTCGAGATCGCTGTCCAGCTCACACCAGGCGTGACGGCAGCCAACCCGCAGGGCGGCACGTCCCACGGGGATCACTGGCTCGCCGAGGGCGAAGAGCCGAATCCGGTCAGCCAGCTCCTGCGAAACACCCGAAATGCGTCGCAATTGGTCGACCGACTGTTCATCGAGCATCCGTCTCCCACGGGACAGTCCGCCGTCTTGTTCCAGCCGCGGCCGCCACCACGCCGCCAGCTTCCGCAGCAGGGCCACCCGACTCCCGGAACGCTGCTCTGCCTCCAGCAGTGCGGCCAACTCGTGCGGTTCCCGATTCACAAAGGTGTCCGGCCCCTCGGTGCCCAGCCGCGAGACACCGGGTGTCTGATTCGAAGACCGCCGACGGGGAGCCACGAGGTCGAGAGCCGCGCCCCAGCCGTGGTGGGGGGGAGTTTCCCGGCCCAGATGCTTCTCCAGAGCGCTGACGGCTTCGAGTGCCTGTTTCATCGTGTTGGATCTCCAGTGGGGGGTCAGATAAGATTCGGCAAACCGAGGGGGCGTGTACAGGGGAGACAGTCGCAGCGCCCTGCATCCCGACCGCTCCCAACAGAATCATTCGGGCAGGCTGCAGTTGGTACCGCGAGATCGGTCCCGTCTCGGTCGAGTTCATTGACGGAAGAGGCCCAGATGCCCAGACGCGTGTTGACAATCTGCACCGTGACCGTGGTGATGAGTGCCGTCCTCTGGTGGAGGGGGCCCAACTCCAGTCCGGTCAGCCCGGTCCAGGTCCTGGCGGCCGATGACCATCTGCGCTGGTTCCGGGGGAACCTCCATACGCACACACTGTGGTCCGATGGAGACGACTACCCCGAGATGGTGGCGCAGTGGTATCTCGAACACGGTTATGACTTCCTGTCGTTCACCGATCACAACACCCTTTGGACCGGTGAAAAATGGATCGATGTCGAACGGAGCCGGGGGGGCCGCAACGCGTTTGAAAAACTCAAAAGACTTTTTCCGGGAGGCTGGGTCCAGGAGCGGATCTCTCCCGAGGGGCGGCTGGAAACCCGCCTCATGAGTTTCGCGCAGATCAACACCCGTGTCGCCCGACCGGGCAAGTTCCTGCTGATTCAGTCCGAGGAGATCTCGGACATGTTTGGGGGGCTGCCCATTCACATGAATGCCCTCAACGTGCGGGAGATGATTCCCCCTCAGGGAGGGTCGAGCGTCTACGAGGTCATGCAGCGGAACACCGACGCCTTGATCGCCCAGCGCGAACGGACCGGCAATCCGATGTTGATCCACCTCAATCATCCCAATTTCGGCTACGCCATTCGGGCGGAGGACCTGATGCGGGTGCGCGGGGAGAATTTTTTCGAGGTCTACAATGGTCATCCCGGGGTCCACAATTCCGGGGACGAGAGCCGGGTTGGCTGTGAGCGGATCTGGGACATCATCCTGGCACGTCGACTGTCGGAACTGCGGTTGCCCGTGATGTACGGACTCGCGGTTGACGACGGACACAATTATCACGACATCCCCAGCCGCAACTCGAACCCCGGCCGGGGATGGGTGATGGTCCTCGCGTCGGACCTGACCTCCCGCGCCCTGGTCGACAGCCTCGAAAAAGGGCGTTTTTACGCCTCTTCGGGGGTTGCCCTGAAAGCCGTGCGATCCTCCTCGGAAGCCCTCGAGATCGAAGTCGCCCCCTCGCCGGGAACCAGCTACCGGATCGAATTCATCGGCACGCGCCGCGGTTTTCCCACCGAATCCGAACCGGTCCTCGACGACGAAGAAAAAGAGCTCTGGACCACCCAACGCTACAGCTCCCAGATCGGAGAGGTTCTGCACCAGGTCGACGGAACCCGCGGCGAGTATCGCTTCCAGCCCGATGACCTGTATATCCGCGCGGTGATCACGTCGGATCGCCTTCATCCCAATCCCTCAGAGCCCGGTGAGTTCGAACGGGCCTGGGCCCAACCGGTGGTCGGTCCCGCCGCACTCCCTCCCGAATAACCGGTCGGACGGAATCGTCGTGGGCCGCTTATCGTGTTCCGGGACAAGCGAGCGGCCCCAGCACGCTCTCGCACCAGAGGGCGGCCAACAACAAGTCCCGGTCTCCATGGCGCCGGCCGATCAGCTGCAGCCCCAGAGGCAGACCATCGGAGTCGAGTCCCATGGGGAGTGTCACAGCGGGCAGTCCGCAGTAGCTGAAGGGGGAATTGAACGTCGGATCGCCCGTGGTGTCCGGGCCAGGGGCCCCACCCGGAGTCGCGGGACACGCCAGAATCCCCCAGGTCTCCAACAGCCGATCCATCTCGTCCGAGAGTTCCCGCTGGTGCTGACGGGCCCGCACGTAGTCCACTCCCCGCAACTGACTCCCCTCCTCGATCAGCCCCGCCATCCGGGGCAGATAATGCGGCCGCAGATCGCGGAATCGCTCCTGGTGCCCCGCCGCAATCTCGGTCAACATCACCATGCGGTGGTTCTCGAGCACCGTGTCGAAACCGGCGGGCAGCGGACAGTCGGCCGCGGCCACGCCGGCCTGCGCCAACCGGCCCAGCGTCTGCTCAAACACCTTCCAGCAATCGGCCGAGGCGACCTTGGCGAAACGTCCCTGCAGCTTCCCGATTCGCCCGGGAGGCCTTCCCTCGGCAAACAGGCGGCCCAGCAACTCCGACGTCCCAGCCTGACTCAAGACCCCTTCCAGGACCCAGAGATCATGCACACACCGCGCCATGGGACCAGGAACATCCAGACTGGGTGCGGCGGGAAACACCCCCTCGACCGACAGCCGTCCCCAGCTCGGTTTGTAGCCCGCGATCCCACAATAGGCCGCAGGGCGAATGATGGACCCTCCCGTCTGTGAGCCAAGCGCTCCCAGACACATGCCGGTCGCCACGGCCACGGCCGAACCACTCGACGAGCCCCCCGGGGTCCGCTCGAGATTCCAGGGATTGCGGGTGGGAGGAGGATCAAAACAGGCGAACTGCGTGGTGACGGTTTTTCCCAGCACAACCCCCCCTGCCGTGCGGAGGCGGTGCACCAGCGGGCCCTCCTCCCGGCACACCTCGCCAGTCTCCCAGGGACCGAATCCACACCCGGTGGGAGTTCCCACCACGTCGAACAGGTCCTTGATTCCCAGAGGAATGCCCCACAACCCTGTCGCAGCCTCTCCGGCTTTCCGGCGGGCATCGAGCGCACGGGCCGTGGCCAGGGATTGCTCGCGGTCGCAGCGGACCCAGGCATGCAACTGCGGTTCGCAGTGCGAGATTCGCCCGAGACACTCCTCCGTCACCTGTTCGGCCGACACCGCGCGGGAATGAATCCGCCGCAGTGTCGAAACCAGGCTGAGTTCGCCCTCTGCCAGATAGGAATTCATCGAACTGTCCAGAAAGTGGCCACACCCGCTCGCCCAACCAACACTAGTTCACAAGTACAGATATGGGTGTCTTATGTCAATTCTCACCCGGCGTTTTCAGGGCGGTCGCTCGCTGGCGGCACGGCGACGGCGCGGGAACATCTTGACCTCGCACAGCGACCTCGAATACCACCCCGCCATGACCCTCATCGACCGCTACCTGCTTGGCCGCTACGCCTACGTGTTTTTCGTGGGGTATGTGGCCCTGTTTGGCCTGTACTTCGTGATCGATGTCTTCACGAATGTCGGCGATTTCCTCGATATCCCCGGGGGTCTGGGGGTCATCGTGACCGAAATCGTCAAGTATTACTCGTACCGCTGCTGTGCCTTCTTTGGCTCGATTGGCGGCTCGATGCTGGTGATTGCCGGGATGACCACCCTGGCGCTGCTGCAGAAGTACGGCGAACTTTACCCGGTGCTGGCCGCGGGAATTTCCACAATGCGGCTCGTGAGGCCGGTGCTCATCGGGGCGGTGGCGGTCAACGGACTGATCGTACTCAACCAGGAACTGGTCATCCCCCGTATTGCGCTCCAGCTCCAAAGGGATGCCGGTCAGAAGAGCGAAGCGACGATGAACGTCGAGCCGGCGATCGATTTCTCGGCAGACATCGCCATTGCCGGTCAAAAGCTCAATCTCCGAAAACGGTCCCTCGAGGGGGCCGAGTTCGTGCTCCGCGAAACCCGGGTGGCCACCGTTTTGACACCCATCACCGCCCGGGAAGCAGTCTCGATCGAGCCCGGCCCCAATCAGCCCGCGGGCTGGCTCCTCTCGGAATTCAAGCCCCCCCTCGAAACGATGCCGCTGACCGAACTCGGCCAGCGGTTGATTCAAGCAGGACCTGAACCGGGCACGCTGTTTATCCGCACCGACATCACCTTCGACCAGCTCTACCGCCGGGACAGCAGTTTCGAATTCCTGTCCACCTCGGAACTTGTCACGCGGGTGCGCAATCCCTCGTACAACCACCGCTCCATTCGCACCCAGAGTCTCTACATTCACTCCCGCCTCACCAAGCCGCTGATGAACCTCGTCGTGCTGATGGTGGGAGTGCCATTCATCGTCCGCAAGGAGAGCGTCTCGCTGCTGCGGAACGTCGGCCTGTGCGCGGCTATCCTGGGAGTGATGTTCGGGGTCAACGAAGCGTTCGTTTACCTCGCCAAATTCAACCTGCTGAGTCCCGAGTGGGCCGTCTGGCTGCCGATCATCCTGTGGGGTGGGTTCGCTGCCTGGTCATCCGCAAAGATCAAGACCTGATCGCTCAATCGGCGATTGCCGCCCCTGCCTGGGGAGGTACCACCCCCTTCTTGAGAATCAGATTCGCATACAGGGCGGTTTCCCCCGTGGCGATGATGGCATAGGCGTCGCGGGATCGCTGGTAGAACTGCTGCCGATCGATGCGGGTCAAGGGAATCTCCCGCCCTTCGGCCTGCTTCAGCAGACGGGAGAACTGGCTCCAGATGGGGGGGGGTTCCTGGGCGGGATCGACCGGCTCCATCACCACGGCGACATCGGGCACAAAAGTGTCGACCGGCAGAAACTTCAACAGGGCCGCCAGCAGGTCGACCGCCGGGTGTCCATCGGCGCGAACAAGCCGGCGGGCATTGGAAGCCGCCGGAAAATTCCCGTCGGCCAGCACCAGTTCATCGCCATGCCCCATCTCCATCAGTACCAGCATCAACTGGGGCGAGATCACCGGGGGAATCTGCTTCAACATCTGCGGCTCCAATCAGCGGCACGTTCCTGCGTGGAATCAGCCCGGATCCACGTCGAGAGCCGAATCGTATCCTGCGCTGTTCGGGGCGCACAGCAAACTCAGCGAGGTCCCACCCGCCCTGCCAGCCGGGGCGGCAGAGTCTGCTCCAACAGAGCCCCCCAGTCCGTCGGAGCCGCCTCAGGAGGTATCACCTCCCGCAGCACCTCGGCCCGTCCCTGCCGCAGATCTTCCAACAACCCCCGCAGCGGGGCTTCGAGCTGCTGGAGAAACCCGTCGCATTCGGCCACGCTCAAGTCATCTCGCAGCAATTCGCTCGCGGCAACCCCTTCCCGGTTTCGCCGCAGGCGGGCCAGCCCTTGGGCACTGCTGCGATACATCAGCCCCGCCACAAACGCCCGGCGCAATTCCCCTCGCTCATTGAAGTGGAACACCCGCTCGGGATCGAAATAAACCGAAAACCAGCCGTTGGTCCGCTGTCCCAGAACCACCGGGTCGACGGACCCGGGGAGACGCAATTCCATGCGTCGCACCAACGCTTTGGCCTCGGCAATCAGATCTTCACGGTCTTGCTCGTGTCTGGCCATGATCTCGACATCCAGCGGGATTCAGCCCCCCGTCCGGGGACCAATCCGGTCATTCCAGAACACCCCGACCGAGGGGGTATGGTCGTCGTCCCGCATTGCCCCGATGGCGACATCCAGATCGCCATCACTGTCGAAATCGGCCAGTTCCATCGACGGAAATCGTCCGTGCCCCTTCAGAATCCCATGCCGCTCAAACTGACCAGGAGTGACCTGCTCGAGCCAGATGACGGCGTCAAAGTCGGGCCGGACCTGCTTCCCCGCCGTGGTTTCCGGAATGGAGACCGCCGCCACAATATCGAGATCGCCGTCGCCATCCATGTCTCCCGCCAACGCCTTGTGAACCCCCGGCAACTCGGCGAGGAAGTGGTCTTTCCAGGGAAATCCCCCGGCATTCTCGAGCCATCGGATGCCATGGTAGGGCTTCACAAAAAACGTATCAAACATGTCTCCGTTGGTCGCCAGCAGATCGAGATCGCCATCCTGATCGAAGTCCACCAGCTGTATCCCCGTGGATCCATGAGCCGGGTCTCCACCGGCAAACACCACCTCTTTGCGAAACCGAAACCCTCCCTCGTTCAGGAACAGTTCGATCGATTCGTGCTCCTGGCTGAACAAAACCGCGAAGTCCATCAGGCCGTTGCCATCCAGGTCGGCCACCGGAACATGAATCGCCCCGTGCCGGGGATCGATCTCGTGCGATTCGAATGCGAACCCTGCGGCTTCGGAAGAGCGGTTTTCCAAAACCAGCACCTGACCGGTTTTCCGCCAGCCGAAGACCGCGACGACCAGATCGAGATCGCCATCCTGATCAAAATCGGAGGGTTCCACGTCCGCCACCCGTCCCACTCCCTCAAGGAGCACATGCGGTTCGTAGGCCCCGGCGGCGGTGCCGCGCAGCCAGACAACACGTCCCTTGGCATGATCCTGCGGCAAAAAACTCCCCAGATCGGCGACGATCAAATCGCTGATTCCATCCCGGTCGAGATCGCACACTTCGGCGTGGCAGGGATTCTGCAGATCCGCCAACCGGCGGAATGACGATTTCCCTTCCGCTGGCTGCAGAGATCCCACCCCACCTGTCCGCATGTCGCAGAAAATCAGTTCCGGACGATCACTTTTCTCCAACCCCCGCCAAGCCAGCGAAGCGACCGCTGCGTGCGACTGACCGAGATTGTCGGCCGACAACAGGCGAACGAGGCGAAAGGGCACCTTGGGTTGCTCCGCCAGTTCGGAATGCGTCGGCAACTGCAACTCTTTGGGAGCCCGGGAAGAAAACCACTCCACCACATCCACCATTGCCGGGGGCCGCAGATCGGACCGCCCCGACTCGTAGTAGAAATTGAACCCTTTGTTCACCTCCTCATGCCAGGCCGATTTCGGGAACGACTGCGGGTTGGGAACCGCATGGCAGGCTCCGCAAAAAGCCTCAACCTGAGCGGTCAACTCGGGTGACTCTTTCTTCACTTTCGACGGGCGTTTCTCACCGGCCGAAGTTGTCCTGGTCTCGGGCGAACCGGGGGGGGCAGAAGAGGAACAGCCTGCCGCAATCAGCAGAGTTCCCGCCAACACAAACCAAAGGCTCAGTCCAGAAGACGAGGGGCGCACAACCGGGGAGCGAGCCGCTCCAAGCCAAGTGATCATCCAATCCCTTTCCCAAGTCGAGGTCGGCCCAAGCGGCAGCCGAGAACAGTGGCGAAAACAGCCTGTCGTTCCAGCCTCCGCAAATTGTACGCCCAACCGCCAGTGCTTTGAGAACCGGAATCAGCCGGCTGTGGACAACTGCACGAATTGCAGGTCCGGCAAACCCTCTCCGTCCCGCCACGGGCCAGCGGTTCACCTGCAAACCAAGTCAAACCCAGCTCTCAACCGCGCCGCCACCTCCCCTCTCCACAAACCCTGTGACCAAGCCGGGACTCAGCCTGGGACGGGATGGTGCGGCGACTCCTCGCGAGAACTTGCTCGCCACCACAGAGACATCAACGAAAAAAGCCCTGCAATGGCGTACACCACTGCAGGGCTTGAATCTTGGGCTCAGACCCAAAAAGGTACCCCCAAGGGGATTCGAACCCCTGTTGCCGGACTGAGAACCCGGAGTCCTGGGCCTCTAGACGATGGGGGCAACTGTGGCAAAAGTATATCAGTGCGTTTCGGAATGTCAAATCGGCGGGAACCGGGTTTTAACCCCCGGTTCCCCCTCCATTTGACCGGCCGTTGACCCTTTCGGGAAGCAGCCTGAAGGTGCCACGGGACGAGCATCCGGACCCCGGCCGATCCCCCGGACGACGCAGCCGCAGACAATGCTGCAGGACCACATTGAGGGCTCGCAACAGTCGCGGGGCCGACTTGATCGGTGGTCGCGCCGGGCGCGGAACGATCGAGGAAGGGGGGCGGCGAGTTCTCCGTATCCCCGCCCCGCCTCTTCTGCTGGCCCCCTGCGACGTTCCGTTGTCTCTGATCCCCCGCTACTTCACCGGAGAACGGTGGAAGTGCACGTGCCGCCATTCGCCCTGCAGCTTCTGCCAGATGCGGGTCTCTTCCGTCCCCCGCGAATTCGGATGACCATTCGCATCGACGTATTGCGTCAGCCGGAAATAGGCGATCAACGCGCTGTCTCCCATCACGCGAATCGTGGGATGGCAAATCGTGTTGCGCGGCTTCGAAGCCCCGCCCGCCAGATCAAAATAGAACTTGTGGAAATCGAGACCTGCCACCACATGACCGAGGGCTTCTCCCTCGATGCAGGTGATCGACGGGTCGCAGAGGTTCGCGTAGGTCCCCCAATCCCCTTCGGCGATCGAATCGAGAAGCTTTTGGGTGAGGTTCAGAATTTCCTGTGCGGTGCTGCTGCTCATGGATGTCTGTCAGTTGGAGTGTGAAAAGAGAAACAAAGGCGGCCCCGGCGAACGCAGACCCGGTTCGGCTCCGAATGTCAGACCGGTCAGAAGGGGGCCAGCTAGTCCGAAATCTTCTTCAGAAAATCCTCCAGGGCCGGATCGTCGGCATCCGCCGTGGAGGCAGGGACGCTCAGTGGAGGCGGACGCCCGAAATCTTCCGCCAACACCTCGATGGCGGGCAATTCCATGGAAGACTCACCGGAATCGGAAATCTGACCGGGGTCGAAATCACCGCGCCCCGGACGCCGGACGGCGGTCTCCTCATCCAGACACGAGCCGGCCGCAGGCCAGTCGGCGGGATGCCGCGTTTCTTCCTGATCACCGACGACCGTACCAGGATCCTCATCGGTGCGATTCAGGATCTCGACCCGGCACGAGAGTGGTCCCAGTTCGATGACCATCCCGGGCTCCAGAACATGATCAACTCCGTGGGGAATCGTCTTGCCGTCCAGCCGCGTTCCATTCGCACTCCCCAGGTCCCGTACCAGCACCATCCGGTTCCGGAATGTGACCTGGCAATGTTTGCGGCTGATCTCCGGCAGCGCCAGGCGGACCTGGCACTCCGCAGCCCGACCGATCAGGGAAGATCCCGCAATTCGCACGGGTTTGGCGCGGCTGTAAGGGTGCAGGATGTGGAGGATCAATTCCATGGCGGGCAGATTCAGAATCACTCGCGAGGTGCGGGCACGGCGATCATATCAACCGTGAGTGTCTTGTCAGGAATCCCCGTCCCACGCACCATCGCCTTCGACGCCGACGGGGGACGTTGCGGATCATAGTAGTTCGGCCGCAGTTCGTTGAGCTTCGTGCTGGCCTCTTCGGTTGAGACGAAGTAGGTCGCCTTGGCCAGATTCCGCAGGTTGCCCCCCGCCGGTTTCAGCAACCGCTCAAGGGTGGCGAAAATCTGGCTCACCTCCTCCGCTCCCGACCGTGAACTCGTGCCATACAGTCCCGAGACGAAAATCAGCGACGTTCCGTACGTCCGCGCCACCCTGCTGAAGACCGGCGACGCTTGCATCCCCGGTGGTGTCAGGTATTCCACCCGCTGCTCGGGTTCCGCAGAGGGATTGGGGGCAGCCGCGACGAGTTCAATCTCAATCGTTCCCGGTGCCAGCCATTCCACCACACTCTGCGGCCCCGGGTACGCCTTGTGGACCTCTTCCACGGCACTGCCGGTCTGGTCCATCGGAGAGAGAAAAGAGCGGACCGAAATCACGTCGGCAGCCGTCAAACCCAGGCTCTTCAGCGTCGCGTCCAGACTTTTCAGCGTGTTCCGGGTCGCCTCGGCAATCGAGGTGCCGGCTTCCGCCTGCCCCGCGACAAACACCAGCGAACCCGGCAACACGCTGCACAGGGCGGGTGCGGCAGGACTCAGTGAAAGAGGTTGCAGCAGCGGATGGGGCCTGCGGAGCACACGCTCTTCCGGGCGACCGGCATCAGCAGCCACGAAATCGACCGCCACCAGCACCCCAGGCCGAGGCAGTTGCCCCACCACAAAACTCACCGCGGCCCGTTCCTCCCCCGCATAGCGGCGGTCCAGAACCTGGCGAATCGCCTCGGCCCCGGCATCGCTGCTGACGCAGAAATTCCACTTCACAATCCTCCCTGCTCCCCCCTCCCCCAGCGCCGCCTCGACCCGGGTCAGCAGAAAGTCCGCCTGCTCCGCGACACCCGCCGCGACTGGCGTTCCCGCCTCGTTGACGGGAAACAATTGGGTCGAAAAGACGAGAGGGCACTGGTCGATCCGCACCGCCCCGCTACTCCCCACGCAGGGACCGTTCTCGTAACGGGTCAGTCGTTGACCGCAGACCACGCCCGGGTCGACGAGCATCACAATCATCCCTGTCACAATCAGGGAAAACAAAGGAACGCGGCGGGACATACAGCGGTGGCGGGGTTCCGGTTGAAAGAGTGACGTCTGCCGAAGTCTAGTCGATGATTCACACAAATGCGCGGCTCTTCCCGCCAATTCCTCGCGCAGTTTTCATCGACGAACCACTCCGCGCCGCGCGAAGACGCTTCTGGTGAACCCCAGTTTCCTCTGGCGACCCCAAAGTGGGAGGAAATGAAAAAGAATTTCCACCACCCCTCCGGCAATTGCCAGCGTGTCGGCCGACAGCGCCTGCGATGGATCGGAACGAGGGATCCGCTGTCGCCGATAGAGTGGCTCCAAATCGCGGTCGGCCAAATCTCCCCCAGCGCCGCAGTCAGGCCGTGGGTGACTTCAGAATCTCCCGCACCACCGACCCATGCACGTCGGTCAACCGGAAGTCCCGCCCCTGAAACCGGTACGTCAGTTGGGTGTGATCGATCCCCAGACAGTGCAGCAGGGTCGCCTGGATGTCGTGGATATGCACCGGGTTCTCGACGATGTTGTAGCTGAAGTCATCGGTGGCCCCATGCACCAGCCCCCCCTGAATGCCCCCGCCGGCCATCCACAGGCAGAAATTCCGGCCGTGATGGTCCCGCCCATAGTCCGCCTGAACCCCCCCCTGCCCGTACACGGTCCGGCCGAACTCCCCCCCCCACACCACCAGGGTCTCGTCCAGCATCCCCCGCTGCCGCAGGTCTTCAATCAAAGCCGCCTGCGGTTGATCCACATCCCGGCACTGTTTGGGCATGTTGGTGGCCAATCCGCCATGCTGATCCCACCCACGGTGGTACAACTGCACGAACCGCACTCCGCGTTCGACCAGCCGCCGGGCCAGCAGACAGTTCGCGGCGAAACTGCCGGGGCGCCGCACCTCCTCCCCGTACATCCCCAACACCGCCTCCGATTCCTGCGAGAGATCGATCAGGTCGGGGACCGACGACTGCATCTTGAACGCCAACTCATACTGGGCGATCCGGGTGCGGATTTCCGGATCGTTGGTCGCCCGCAACTTCTCGCCATTCAGCCCGGCAATCACGTCGAGTTGGCGGCGTCGCAACCGGCGATCAATCCCCGGCGGATCCGACAGAAACAGCACCGGGTCCCCCTGGCTCCGCAGTTTGACCCCCTGGTGACTCGACGGCAAAAAGCCGCTCCCCCACAGCCGGTCCAGCAACCCCTGGTTCGCATCCGCCCCCGAGCCATGCGAGATCATCACCACGAACGCCGGCAGGTCCGCCGCCTCACTCCCCAGTCCATAGCTGGTCCAGGCACCAATCGACGGCCGCCCCGGCTGCTGCGATCCGGTCTGAATGAAGGTGATCGCCGGGTCATGGTTGATCGCCTCGGTATGCACCGACCGGATCACGCACAGCTCTTTCAGCACCCGGCGGGTGTGTGGCAGCAGTTCCGAGATCCAGTGCCCCGTCTCGGCACACTGCTCGAACCCAAACTTCGAGGCAATGACCGGAAAGCTCTTCTGACCCGAGGTCATTCCCGTCAGCCGTTGCCCACGCCGAATCGAGTCGGGCAGCTCACTGCCGTGCAACTCCTTCAGTCCCGGCTTGTAATCGAACAACTCCAGTTGCGACGGACCTCCCGACTGGAACAGGTAGATCACCCGCTTGGCCCGGGGAGCCAGATGCGGCACAGCGAGTTGCCCGACATCGGCCGCAGCCTTCGTGGATGTCCCCAGCAGCGACGCGAGCGCCGCCACCCCCAGCCCCCCCGAGGAAACCAGCCAGTCGCGGCGACTCGGTTGCAGATCGGCAAGCTGTGCATTCATGGTTGCGGTGCGCGTCGGCGAAACAGGAAAGTTCGGGGACATCCCGGTCATTGGGTTCAGGGACGGCCGGGACCATCGGCGACGTCCCGCAATCGGGCTCACCGCCCCTCCGCCAGCCGGATGTCGACACTGGCGGCGTGCGCGGTCAACCCCTCGGTGTGGGCCAGCAGCCGCAGGTCGTCGGCCGCGTCTTGCAGCGCGGCCGCATCGTAGGCGATCAGCGACGACCGCTTCAGGAAATCGGTCGCACACAGCCCATTCGCGAACCGCGCGGTCCCCCCCGTGGGCAACACGTGCGAGGGGCCGGCCACATAATCCCCCAGCGCCACCGGCGTATGGTGCCCCAGAAAAATCGCGCCGGCATTCTGCACCTGCTCGAGCGTCTGCCGGGGGGCCCGGGTCGAGATGTGCAGATGTTCGGGGGCGAACAGATCGGTCAGCTCGGTCGCCTCGGCCTCAGACCGGGTCAGAATCAAGGCCCCGTACTCTTCCAGGCTGCTGCGGGCCAGATCGCCCCGCTCCAGCGCACTCAACTGCCGCTCCAGGGCCTGCCGCACCTGCTCCACCAGCGGAGCATGCCACGTCATCAAGACCCCCGAGCCCGGGCTGTGCTCCGCCTGCGAAATCAGATCGCTGGCCACAAACTCGGCATTCGCCGTCTCGTCGGCCAGCAGCACCACCTCGCTCGGCCCGGCAATCGAGTCGATGTCCACTTCGCCAAACACCCAGCGTTTGGCCAGGGCCACGAACAGGTTCCCCGGCCCCACGATCTTGTCGACCCGGGGCGTCCCCTCGGTCCCGTAAGCCAGGGCGGCCACCCCCTGGGCGCCTCCCGTCCGGTAGACCTCGTGCACTCCCAGAACATCACAGGCGGCCAACAGGTCCGAATTGAACCCTCCAAACGGGGTGGGAGGGACCATCACCGCAATCTCTTTCACTCCCGCCACCTGGGCCGGGACCGCCGTCATCAGCAGGGTCGAGGGATAGGCCGCCGCCCCCCCGGGAACGCAGATGCCAATCCGCCGCAGGGGTCGATAGCGCTGCCCCAGGTCGATCGTCCCGCCGTGCGGGGTCGTCCGCCGGACCGCCACATCCTGGGGCAACAGGGCCGACTGGAACTCGCGGATATTCTCCGCCACCCGCTCAATCACCCGCAGATACTCGGGGCGGGCCCGGCGACGGGCGTCCCGAAACTCCTCGCTCGAAACCCGCAATTCCGCGGCGGTCAGGCTGCGCCGATCGAGCCGGGCTCCGTAATCGAGCACCGCCGCCAAACCTTTGGCCCGCACATCGCCGCAGATCCGTTCGACCACCTGCTGGGGAGAAAGCGCTTCGCCGAAGAGCTCCAGCGTCCGCTGCCGACCCGCCTCCGAAACAATGTCTCCCCGGATCCCCAGCTTTCCGCGCAGCGAATCCATCAACTGGCGGGCATCTTGCTGGCGGCAGTCGATGATGGGAATGTTCAGGGCAGAACCGGCGGAAGTCATGGAGGCAGTTGAGGAACGGATGTGCTGGGGGAACAGGACCGGCGCAGTGTGTCGCCACCCTTCAGAATAGACCATGCTCTCCGCGAACGGGAGAGATGGGCCCGGGTTGCCGATCACCGCGGGCTCCCGATACATTGCTTTTTCTGCACAGGCTGCTGTTCCTTTGGATCAGGATTCCTCCCCCCCAAATGTCTTCCCGAATTGATCTGCGGAGCGATACCGCCACCAAACCGACCGCCGCGATGCGCCGCGCCATGGCCGAGGCCGAGGTCGGAGACGACATGCTGGCCGAAGACCCCACCGTCAACCGGCTCGAACAACGGATCTGCGAACTGCTGGGGAAAGAGGCGGCGGTGTTCGCCTGTTCCGGTACCCAGTCGAACCAGATGGGGGTGCGGGTCCACTGCCTGCCGGGGGACGAGGTCCTCATCGACCACACCGGCCACATCGCGAATTACGAGCAGGGGGCACCGGCCGCCCTCAGCGGCGTCACCTGCCGGCTGCTGCCGGGCCGGAATGGACTGCTGGACGTTCCCGATCTCGAGGGAAAGATCCGGGCCGACAATCAGCACTTCTGCCGCACCCGCCTGGTCTGCCTCGAAAACACCACCAACGTCGGCGGCGGCCGGGTCTATCCCCTCGCCCAGGTCCAGCGGATCTGCGACTGGGCCCACGCGCACGGTTTGAAGGTGCACCTCGACGGGGCCCGGATGTTCAACGCCGTCGTCGCCGGGGGCTACTCGGCCCGCGAACTGTGTGCCGGCATCGACACCATCTCGATCTGCTTCTCCAAGGGGCTGGGCTGCCCGATGGGGTCGATTCTCGTCGGCACCCACGAAGACATCGCCCGGGCCCGGCGGGTTCGCAAGCTGTTTGGCGGGGCGCTTCGCCAGGCGGGCATCGTGGCGGCTTCCGCCCTGTACGCCCTCGACCATCACATCGACCGTCTGCGCGAAGATCACGAGAACGCCCAGTTGTTCGCCTCCCGTATCGAGCAGATCCCCGGGATCCGGGTCGATGCCAGTGCGGTGGAAACCAATCTGGTCTTTTTCGACGTCGACCCCGAGTGCGGCCAGGCCGGCCAGTTGTCGACCAAACTGGCCCAGAAGGGGGTCTACATCAACGCCACCGGCCCCCAGCGGCTGCGGGCCTGCACCCACCTCGACGTCTCCCGGGAAGACGCCCTGCGGGCCGCCGAGGCCATTTCCGAATCGATGCATGAGGGACTCCGCTCCGCCGCGACCGCCGCGGCGGGACCCTATTCGCGCTGATTCGCGGTCATGACCGACCCCGGGAGTTCCCGCTTTCCGCCCCGGGGCTCCCGTGTCCCCCCTCCCCCGTCGTACGGATGTGTGACCTCCGTCCACACCCACCGCTCCCCTTTCGGAGTTCTGCATGACCCGGCGTTTCGTCAACACCCTCTCCGACGGAGACCAGGTGGAGGAGGTGTTTTTTCTGGCCGATCGCCAGATCCGGGTGAACCGCAACGCCTCCCAGTATCTCGTGCTCGAGCTGCGCGATCGCACCGGCACGATCATCGCCCGCATGTGGAATGTCAGCGAAGAGAATGTCGCCCACATCCGCGCGGGAGAGTACGGCCTGGTCCGCGGCAAGGTCCAACTCTTCCAGGGGGCCCTCCAGATGATCGCCACGACGGTCACCCCCGTCGCGGCCGACTCGGTTGACCCTGCCGATTTCCTTCGGCAAAGCACCCGCGACCTGCAGGCCCTCGAGGCCCGCCTGCGCGAACTGCTGCAATCGATCACCGATCCGGCCCTGCGGGCGCTGGCCGACAGCTTCCTGACCGATCAGCCGCTGCTCACCGATTTCTGCACCGCCCCCGCCGGCATGAAGGCGCATCACGCCTACGTGGGGGGCCTGCTGGAGCATGTCGTCAACATGCTCGAAATTGCCGACCGCTGCTCCGATCTGCTCGCCGGTGTCGACCGCAACCTGCTGCTGATGGGCATCTTCCTGCACGATCTGGGGAAGATCCGCGAACTCTCCTACAGCGGTCCCTACGGCTACACCGACGAAGGTCAACTGCTCGGTCACCTGGTCATCTGCCTGGAGATCCTGACGGCGAAAATCGCCGAGGCCGAACGGGCCCTGCAAGGCCCCTTTCCGCTCGAGACCACGCTGCGTCTCAAGCACATGGTCCTCAGCCATCATGGAACCTACGAGTTTGGCAGCCCCAAGCTGCCGATGACCCCCGAGGCCATCGCCCTGCACCAGATCGACAATCTCGACGCGAAGGTGCACGAGTTCTGCCGCGACATCGCCGAAGACCCCAACGGCACATCGAGCTTTACCCCGTACAACGCCCGGCTCGACCGCAAACTCTTCAAGGGAATCCGCCCGGCCCCTCCAACAGCCGGTTAGGCGGACTCTCCCCTCGCTCTCCTGCTTCCCCGCTTGTGCCGAGGTTCCGCCCGTGTCCCCACCCGTCCGGTTCCGCTCGCTGACTCTGGCCGAAGTGCGCACGCTGGTGGGCTGGGCCGCCCGGGAGGGGTGGAACCCCGGCCAGCACGACGCCGCCTCGTTCTGGCTGAGCGATCCCGACGGGTTTCTCGCTCTCGAGATCGACGGCCAACTCGCCGGTGGCGGAGGCATCGTCCGGCACAATCCCCACTTCGGATTCATGGGGCTGTTCATCCTCGAGCCGCGGTTTCGGGGGTGCGGCTGGGGCCACCGGCTGTGGTACGAACGCCGCGACCGGCTGCTCGCCCGCCTGTCGTCCCCCGCCACCATCGGCCTCGATGCGGTCGAAGCGATGATTCCCTTCTATGCCCGGGGAGGGTTTCAGCCGTACTATCGCCATGTGCGATTTTCCGGCCGCCCCGTGCCCCGCGCGTCGGCTGAAGTGATCGACCTCGCAACCGTCGACCGGGCCCAGATCCAGGCCTACGACCGCACCTGCTTCCCTGGTCCGCGGACCGCCTACCTCGACGCCTGGCTCGCCCGGCCGGCCGGCCACACTCTGGCGGTTGTCCGCGACGGACAACTGCGGGGCTACGGCGTGTTGCGGCAGTGCGGCTCGGGCTGGAAGCTGGGCCCGCTCTTCGCCGACGACCAGGAGATTGCCGACCTGCTTCTAACCCACGCCGCCTCCCTGACGGGGCCCGAACCAATTCTGCTCGACGCTCCCGAAAACAATCCTCTCGCCCACGCGCTCTGTCGGCACCATCAGATGGAACCGGTCTTCGAGTGCACCCGGATGTACCTCGGCCCTCCCCCACAGATCGACGACCACCGGATCTTCGGCATCACCACGATGGAACTCGGCTAACAAACCCGCACCACGGGAGGGCGAGGCTCCGTCCGAGCCACCGCTGGACGCACCTCCGCCCCACACCGCCCGCAGGCCCCACACACAGGCCGGCGGGGGGGCGGACCTCCGTGTCCGCTCCGCTGGGCATCCTTCCGAAACCAGCGCCGGCCGGGCCCACACGCCAGCGCCGCGGGAGGGCGAGGCTCCGTCCGAGCCACCACTGGACCCACCTCCTCCCCACACCGCCCGGAGGCCTCACGCAAAGGGTGGCGGGGGGGCGGACCTCCGTGTCCGCTCCGCTGGGCATCCCTCCGAAAACAGCGCCGACCGGGCCCACAAACCAGCACCACGGGAAGGCGAGGTTCCGTCCGAGCCGTAGACCGCTGCCCACTCCCAGTCTCCGCCCCGCGCGCCGGCTTGCATCGTGTCCTTCTCCCCCGTGGGGGAGAAGGTGCCCGCAGGGCGGATGAGAGGGCACACCGTTCGATCCACCCGACGCTTACGCCCAACAGCAGCAGCGTCGCGGGGGGGCGGACCTCTGTGTCCGCTCCGCTGGGCATCCCTCCGAAACCAGCGCCGGCCGGGCCCTCAAACCAGCGCCGCGGGAAGGCAAACCTCCGTCCGAGCCACCGCTGGACCCCCATCCCAAAACCCGCGCCGACAGGCCCCACCAAAAAAGCCGGCGGGGGGGCGGACCTCCGTGTCCGCTCCGCTGGACCTGCATCCAACAAGAACCGATCCCCTGGGCCCCCCAACCGCCTGGATCGGAAACTCCATGACGTCGGGCTCACGAAACTCGGCCACGCCGCCCCCAAGGTGACCCCCCACCGTGAGTACGATCGGTTTTCAACCTGTCGCCCCGAGGGCCCACCGGCCCGCGGAGTCCAGAGTCAATCGACCATCGCCCACCGGCACACCCCGCCAACCGCGGTTGTGGAACAGGCTTGTCAGGGGACGTGAAAGGGGACAGGTACATATTTCCTCCACCCGGGGATACTCACGGTGTTGAGGTCATGTGTGCCGAGCAAACCGTCGCCCACTGAAATCACCCGGCGCGACGCGAAGCCACCTGCCGGACCGGGGATTGTTTGAGTACCTCACGGACACTGACGCACACGACGGTCGGCGGGCCGGTCGGTGAGGGGCGTCCACGTTGGTCGGATTGACCCACGATTTCTGGCACCCGCTTCGGGGTGCTGGTGTCTTGGGGGGGCGTGGACCGGGGGTGGTCGCTCCGCTCGACCCCCGGCTACCTTCTGTGACCCCGCTGGGGTCGGTCATGGCGCGGGGCGGAGGGGGCAGCAGGCGTCTTGCGGCCCAAGGGGCCAGTCGTTCTCCCAGCCCGGCCCAGCGGGCCGGGAAGGATCGACCACGACATGTGCCGGCCCAACGGGCCAACCATTCCTCTTGATGCCCGCGCGGTTCGGGGAACGGTTGGCCCGTTGGGCCGAATGGGGTGCTGGTGGCAGTCACCAGGGCCTTTGACCCTGGCTGGGAGAACGACTGGCCCTTTGGGCCGAACGACGGACCATTCGGACGTCGAAGGGGCGGACGTCGAAGGGGACAGGTCCATAGTCCCTCCACCCGGGGGATACTCACGGTGTTTGGTGTGTGTGTGCCGGGCGAACGATCGCGAACTCCAATCACCCGGCGCGGTGTGTCGCCGTAAAGTCCGGCCCAGCATTTCGGAACACCAGCGACCCCACGGACCTTGTGTCCGTGGTGAAGAAGGTCTGTGGCTAGATCGCCAGGTCGGCGTCGCGACGAGACCCCATCCGCCTCGTGCGGATCGGTGAATGAGGTCTTCGCTGGGGACAACATCAAACGCCCGGATTCGGTGACGACGGTCCGTGAACCCGCCTCAGGCCGAGTCGTGTGTTCATCCCAGAGCGGCGACCTCATTCACCGATCCAGACAAGCTGGATGGGGTCTGGCCCGTTGCTCAACGGACCGTCTTAGCCGTCGACCTGCTTCACCGATCCGCACAAGGCGGATGGGGTCGGCGCGGGACGTTGGCCCAGAGGATGGCGCGGGAGAGACATCACCAGGCCGGGTTGTTCGGTGTGGGAATCTGGGATTGTCCGTCAGGCGTCGTTCCGGCCGCAGGCGAAGACGGCGAGAGCGCCGTCGTCCCAGTGGGGGAAATGCCTCGTCCGCGTTAGTTTTGGACCGGGGGTGGTCGCTGCGCTCGAGCCCCGGCGAGTCTCTGGGACCCCGCTGGGGTCGGTTGTGCCGCGGGCGAAGGGGCAGCAGGGGTCTGGCGGCCCAAGGGGCCAGCCGTTCTCCCAGCCCGGCCCAGCGGGCCGGGAAGGACCGACCATGACATGTGCCGGCCCAACGGGCCAACCATTCCTCTTGATGCCCGCGCGGTTCGGGGAACGGTTGGCCCGTTGGGCCGGACGGGGTGGGGGTGGCAGTCACCAGGGCCTTCGACCCTGGCTGGGAGAACGGCTGGCCCTTTGGGCCGAACGACGGTTCGTTCGCACGTCGAAGGGGCGGACGTCGAAGGGGCAGACGTCAAAGAGGACAGGTCCATAGTCCCTCCACCCGGTGGATACTCACGGTGTTGAGGTTGTGTTTGGCGAGCAAACGGTCGCCAACTCCAATCACCCGGCGCGGTGTTTCGCCGTGAAGTCCGGCCCAGCATTTCACAACACCAGCGACCCCACGGACCTTGTGTCCTTGGTGAAGAAGGTCTGTGGCTAGATCGCCAGGTCGGCGTCGCGACGAGACCCCATCCGCCTCGTGCGGATGGTGAATGAGGTCTTCGCTGGGGACAACATCAAACGCCCGGATCCGGTGACGACGGTCCGTCAACCCGCCTCAGGCCGAGTCGTGTGTTCATCCCAGAGCGGCGACCTCATTCACCGATCCAGGC